>Ga0209062_1000138_pt1 | contig 272774 bp, 265 predicted proteins | sample Coa_R2_2_FD_187158 | JGI IMG/M metagenome (GOLD analysis project Ga0209062, IMG submission 187158) | Surface soil microbial communities from Centralia Pennsylvania, which are recovering from an underground coalmine fire - Coalmine... | ecosystem: Environmental > Terrestrial > Soil >... | reverse complement strand
CGACGTACTTCACGGGGATCGTCGCCTGCCCGTCGCGTAGCGCCAGCAGGACCCGCAGGTGCCCATCTACCACGAAGCCGGTGGTACGGTTCACGAGTACGTCCTGCACGATGCCCACCTCCCGCAGTACGCCGAGCAGCGCTTCCTGCTGAGCAGTCGGGTGGATGCGCCAGTTGCGGGGGTTGGCGACGAGCTGGTCGGGCGCCTCCGCGCCGTAGCCCACGATCCGGTTGCGCCAGGCGAGTGGCGGGACGCGCGGCGCGCCTTTGCTCATTGGTCTACCTCCTGACCTCGTCTCATTGTTGATGCCCCGGTGTCCCCGTCCGCTGGCGCCGGCCGCCCTCGGGCCTGCTGGGCCAAGATGCGCCAATGCGCCGGGCACTCGCGCGCCGGCACCTCGTGCCAGGTCTGGGCCTGCGGGTCCCACATCATCAGCCAGCCGCGCTCCCGCGCCCAGCGAAACGCCAGCCCCGCTCGCCAGCGTTCGCGGCTGGCCTCGCTCTGGAGCGCGCCGAGCAGCTCTCGCTTGTGCTGCCGCAGCGTGTCGCGGAGCGCGTCGGTTAGGGCCGACTGAGGGCGCACCCAGAGGCGGTCGCCCTCCGCGGCAAGCTCAAACCCTTCCTGCCGCAGGCGGCGCAGTAGCTCGGAGGCTGGCATCGCTAGACCTCCTCCCAATCGTGGGCCGCCGGGGCTGCGGGAGCGGCGGCGCGAACTGGCACCGCGGTCGGAACAGCGCCCACGGCCACCGCGACCGGTGGCGCGGGATCGTCGGCCGCCTTGAGCCCGGGCGCTAGCGCCGTGGCTGGTGCTCCGGTGACGCCAGCCGCCAACTCCTGAGCGGGTCCCGACCAGGCCACGCCCACGCCGTCCGAGGACTCGGCCGGGGCCGCCTCGGCGCGGGCGGCGACCAATGGGCCTCCGTCGCTATCACGGCTCGCCGCGGCGCTCGCACAATTCGCAGTATTCGCACAATCGGCGGCGTCCCCGTCGTTCTGCGAAGTGTGCGCATAGATCGCCGGGTTCACCGCGTAGACCGGACTGGGCCGGCGGCCGGCGCGCCCGGTCCGGTCGGGCGGCTCCTGCTCGCGCGCATAGCCGTAGTCCAGCAGCACCTGCAGCGCGGCCTCCATCGCCTCGACGCGCTTGAATCGCCCCTTGGTGCCCTCGAAAGCGTCGCGCTTGGTGAACGTCTCCCGGCGCTCCTTGCGGAGCCAGCGCAACAGGTGGCGCGCCTCCTCGATGGCCGGATCGGCCCCCATGATGGCGAACGCCAGCTTGGCGTGCTCGATCAGCCACTCGCCCAGTGCGATCGCCCCGGTCATCGTCGTCGCGTCGATCGCGCCCTCCCAGGGCGCCCGGTCCGCCGCGTGCGCGGCCAGATGCAGCAGCGCCGCCAGCCGCGCCACCGTGCCCACGAGCTTGCCGGCCCAGTCCGTGATGAGCGCGAGATCGCCCTCCTCTCCCAGGCGCGGCTCTAGCGCCGCGTGGAACGCCTCGAACGCCGCCGCGGCACCCGGGCTGAGGCGCAGCGTGTGGGCACCATCGGCCGTCGGGGCGGCGGGCTCCAGCGCGAGCAGCGCGCGGACGCCCGCCTGGTACGCCTCGGTCACTTCCGGGGGGGCGGGCGGCGCCTGGGTGTCGCGTCGCCCAAGCAGGCTCTCCGGCATTGCGTAGAGGAACCGGCCGAGCAAGCCTCGGCCCCGGAAGTGTGCCCGCTCCAGGAGGCCCCCGAGCACGACCGGCTGTACGGCGAGGCCGACGGTGAGCGCGGGCCGCTCGACATACTCGGCCGGCCGACCCACGCGGTCCACCCGCAAAGTATCCCCCGCGTGGCCCTTCAGGAACACCTCGAAGTTCGGCGTCCCGGTGGCCGAGTAGCGGCCGGCGAGGATGTCGAAGACGCCGCCCTCGGGGCTCAACACGGCGAGCCGCCCGTCCTGCTCGTGCAGCAGACTGGCCAGCCGCTCCGGGGTGCAGTCGTCCACGATCAGCCGCGGGAGCACCGGCACCCGGGTGCTAGCTAGCTCCTGCGCCAGGTTGATCGCCTCTGCCTCCAGGGGCTCCCGCTCGCTGGCATCGGTCGTTCGCGCGGCCTCGTGCTGAAGCTTCTGGACACGGCCCTCCAGGACCCGCCGGCGGGTCTCGGCCTCGGCGACGACTGAGCTGAGCCGTTGCGCCGCCTCCCGCTCCCACACCTCCAGGGGCGCTATGGCCTCCCGCACGACGGCAGACTTGCGGTTGCCCGGCCCGAGCGTGGTCACGGTGAAGAGGTTGAGCGGCTCCGACCAGCCGGGGCGCACACGCACGACGACCCGCCGCGCACAGGCGGCCGCGACGACCGCCAGGGCCATCATGGCGGCGAGGGCGGTGGGCGTCTGCGTCGCCACCGCTGTCGCCTCGACCCAGGTGCCGAGCCACCCGGGCAGCACCGCGACTGGGAAGGCGGCGCCGTGCCCCGCCCCGAGGCTCACCGGGTGTGGCCACGCGGCCGATTCATTCGCAGAATTCGCGCGATTCGCAGAATGGCGTGGCGGGGGTGCGTTGTGCGAATAGTGCGAATTCTGCGAGCGCCCGCCATCGTCAAGGGGCGCGGACCGCGTCGCCGTGTTCCCAGTCGTCGCGTCGTCCAGATGCAGCACCGCTCCCTCCGTATAAGCGCGCTGGTTGGCGAGGGTGGTGGCGAGATAGCGATCCCCACGCTCCGCGTACTTCCCGTGCTGGCCCACCGGGAGGGCCTGGTAGACCGCGCGAATCTCGGCGTCGGTGAGCCCCGCGCCCACCAGGGCGTGGCAGACCGCCGCGTCGCAGCCGCTCCGCGTCGGGTCGCCGCCCTCCCGGGGCTCGTACGCGGCCGGCCCGCCCTCCACGGCGCGAATGATCCGCGCGTCCAGGAGGCCGCGGACGCGAGCCCAGAGAACGGCCCCGTTCGCCGTGGTCGGCTCGTCGCTCAAGGTGACGGGTCGGTGGCTCCGCTTCGCGGCCGCGTCGCGGAGGATGGTGAGCAGCCACACAGGAGCCTCAGGCAGGTGAGCCGTCGCGCGGAGGGTGGTCGCCGGCGTCCAGCGATACTGCCGGCCGGCCCGGTGCTTGCTGGGCGGGAGCAGTACGTAGCCGTCACCCAGCACGTCGATGGCGCCGCTGGTGCCCTGGTGGATGGCACGAGCGGTAGGACAATCGGCCGGCCGGCGGAAGTAGACGTGCCAGTGATCGGGTTGCCCGGTCGTGGCCCAGAGCGCGCCTGCGGGCACGCCACATGCCTGGGCCTCCTCGTACGCCGCGCGCCCGTCACAGTCGGCCACCACGAGGCCCGCGCGTCGCACGGCCACCGCGACGTTCGCCGCCGGCCGCCGGCGATACCAGTCCAGAATCGTCGCGCGGGCGCAGCTCGCGTCCGCGGGGTCGCCCGGACAGCCATCGCGCGCGATTGGATGCTTCCCGATGTCCCGCGGCCGGTGCGCCGGCTGGTGGCTACAGCGCTCGTCGTGCGGGCAGCCGCACGCACATTGGCGGTCCTCGCCCACGCCCCAGACGGGGAGCACCGGCCAACCGCACCGCTCGGCGTACCAGAGCGCGGCCTGCCCCGTGCTGACGAAGCCGTCACCGTGTTGCGGCATGTTCGTTGGTCCTACACAGAGTACAGTCCCCAGAGTTATCCTCATGATGTTGGTCACCGACACGATGTTCATGGGCTGCCGAATCCAGCATCGCCCGCCAGAGAGCGTCCCATAGGGCAGTTCGCTCCCCGCAGCGCCACTCGCTGCGCACGGTCAGCTCTGCATGCTTGCTCGGTTTCGCGGTGCCCATTCCCTTGCCCATATGAAAAGAGGCCCCCGCACCCCCTATCCCAGGGGCGCAGGGGCCTCTTCGCCGGCCCGAGCACAATATTCGGCCCGCTAGCGTGTCGTAGCAGTCACCTTGATGTCGAACTTGTCACCGCTACGGAAGATGCGGATAGTAATCTCACCTTCCGCCTCGGATATGAACGACTGCCTGGCAATGATCTTCGCGCGCACATCGTCAGCCAGCTTCACAACTTGATCAGTTCGCAGTCGGGCCGCCACCATTCCAACTCCCTGAAAGGCCCCGGTGCCGCGTACAGGCACTGACGGCTGTCGTGCTCGGCCACTTGGCACAGTCCTAAGTAGCCGAAATAGCGCACAAGGGCAGAGATGTTGACGCCGATATCCTCGCAGACCTCATAGAGCGCATCCCAACCTCGCCATCCCAGGTCACCCCGTGCGGCGGCGAGTCGCTGAAACCGAAAGAATGCACGTGACCGTACGAGATCTGCGCCCGCGATCGCCATCGCGAGCGCAGCATTCTCAGCCACGAATTCATGGAGTGGAACCGTCCCACGTTTCACACTGGCAGTTCGGCATACGATCGGCCGCGACTGAGCGAACTCCGCCGGCAGCCCCCTCGGTGTGCGCCACCATCCACACCTGCTCTCCTGAAGTCCCGAGCGATATGTATGCTCTCATGGCACTTGGATACCAGCGCAACCCCTGTGACGTTCTTCACGCCAGGCATGTCCATAACACGCTTATTGATAGTCACGACAACTCTGTTATCGACAATTTCGGCCTGTGCGAATCGATCTAGCGGTAGTACATCCTCAAGCAGACGAGCACCCTGTACATCTTCGATAAGATCATCAATTACATCTTTCATTAGAGGACGAGTGTCCAATCCATTTCGCTTCATGAATTCGTCTAGCAACCACCGACGGTGTTGAATACCGATTCGAAAACATTCATCGCGCGTAGCTCGCGGTGAATGACTCGCGAACATTATCGGTCGCTCCCAGACAGTTCTTGCGCAGCATTGGCCGCGAGGAAGGCAATGACGGCCTCCCGCTGCTCAGGACGCATCCGAGCCATCCTATATAGGACAGCAAATAGCCCGGCCACGTCCTGGTCGGAGAGTCCGAACTGCTGCGCCAATGTCCGACGCAAGTGCGGATCCATATCGTCGACGAGAGCTTGGCCGAAGCCCGGATCGGCCCCTGTCTCGCCAGCGTTGCGATGAAGTGCCGCAGGACTGTCATCGGCGCGGCGCACCAGTCGCTCGAGGATTTCGCGTGGCAGGCAGTCGGCTAGCTCTAGCATCTGCTCCAGATTGCCATCTAGAGCCGCAGCGAGCTTGACAACAGTATCCGGATTAGGCAGGGCGCTATCGTTCTCGATTCGAGAGAGGTGGGACACAGAGAGACCGGTCGCGCCGGCGAGGTCTTGAAGCTGCCAGCGCTTCCGTCGCCGCATGCGGCGCGCGTATTCACCGAAGGTCAAAGGCGTATCCACGCCTTGATTATCTCTCTAGTTGCGCTCCATGTCAATCCTTGCTGGCAGCAGCAAGATCACTATTCACACGCTGCAACGAGAACGTGATCTCGAACGGAACGCCAGCGACTGCAGGAGTGTTTAGCGTCCTGACACTTGCATCGGCATGATAACGTGGAGATAGCCGTTCTGGTCACCCACCGGCCGGATCACGCCGGGGCTGGAGGGACCGGTGATCTCCAGGGCGGCCTGCGCGGTGCCGATCGCTTCCAGCGCGTCGCGCAGGTAGCGCCCGTTGAACGCGATCTGCGCCTCACTGCCCTCGACGCTCGCGTCGACCTCGCCCGCATTGTCCCCTACCTCAGACGAGGTCGCCGTCACGTTCAGGCGGCCCGGCACCAGCTCCTCGGGACCGGGCACCACGTCCAGCCGCACGATCATCGAGTTGTCGCGGGCGAACACCGACGCGGCGCGCGTCGCGCGGAGAAACTCGCTCGTGTTCACGACGGCGCGCGTGTTGTGCTGGCGCGGGAGGATCTTGTGGTAGTCGGGGAACTGGCCCTCGATGAGCCGCGACACGATCTCGGCGCGGGCGGCCTGGCGGAACATGACCTGGTTCTTCGTCGGCGTGGCCGCGATCTCGACCTGCTCTTCGCCGTCGGTCAGCACGCGGGCCACCTCGGTCAGCGTCTTCGCGGGCACGATCATCTGCAGCGGCGTGGAGGGCTGGCCCCCCTCCACGGGCACGTCGGTCAGCTCGGCGCTGCGCACGGCCAGACGGAAGCCGTCGGCCGCTGCGAGGGTGAGCTGGCCGTCTTTCAGCGTGAACAGCACGCCCGACAACACCGGGCGGCTGTCGTCCGGCGCTGCGGCGAAGACCACCGACTGGATGCACTCGCGCAGCATCGCCGCGGGCAGGGCGTAAGGGACGGCGTCGGCCACGCCCGGGATGCGCGGGAAGTCCTCGGCGTCGATGCCTTTGATGTTCGCCGCGAAGCGCCCACAGGTGAGGTGCATCGTGTGGCCCCGCGTCGTCAGCGCCATGTCGATGCGGTCGTCGGGCAGGGAGGAGACGAAATCGGCGAGCAGGCGGGCAGGGAGCGTGACGGCGCCCTCGTCGTCGACGTGCGCGCCGACCCAGTAGCTGATCGCCATGTCCAGGTTCGTGGCGGCCAGCTTGAGCTGCCCGCGATCCGTCGCCAGCAGCACGTTGCCGAGGACGGGCAGCGTGCTCTTCGACGGCACCACTCGGCCGACGACGTTCAGCCCTTCTAACAGATTGCTCTTCAAGCAGGAGAGCTTCACGACCGCCTCCTCCGCATCGCCCGCGTAACGTCGCTCGCCTTGGCGCGGCCCACTCCGCCGACCGCCCGCGGCCGCTCGGGCCCGGTCGCGCCTGGCTTGGAGTCAGTATAGCAGCGGCCCGGAGTCGATACGAACGTTCTCCTCGGTCACAACGGAGTAACGGCCAACGCCCCAGCGCGGGCCACGGCCAAGGCACATCCCAGCAGGTGCTCGTAAAGAGGACCGGCGGGCCTGCCGGCAACCCCAGCCAGGGCACCGGGGCTGGCTGCTCATCGCGGACGGCGCGCCCTTTGGCGTCCTATGACTAGCGCGAAAATACGTTGACGTCACGGTAGGCCGCCTGGCTACGTTCGCCCGGGGGCGCGCCGGCTCCCAGCAGGATCCCGCCCCACGAACTCCGCTCATCTCGGGCGTCCAAGACCTGCTCGCCATTCACGAGCACGCGCAACAGCGAGCCATCTGCAATCACTTCTACGCGGTTATAGGCGGACCCCGGGTGCATCTCGGCCTGTGCTTCGGCGATGTGAATATAGCTGGTCCGCCCTTCCTGATTGAAGATGTAGTTAAGGCTCACGTTCCCGAGCACGGGGTCCAGATTCACTGTATAGCAATCGTTCGTCTTGGCAGAGGCCTGAGAGATATTGCAGCGCACGGCGATCGACACTACGCGCGTCGGCGCCGGCTCAACGACTCGCCCCTCTACCGCCAGGGCAAAGTCCTTGTACACCGTCCGATCGGTATCGCCCACGCCGCAAAGATCCCGCGGGTCCGTCGACAGCTTCTGAATATGATAGGCTCCCTCCTGATACTGGCCGATGCACTGTCCCGGAACCTCTCCCTCAGGCCAGCTCGGATTGGTGCCGTCGAGCGCCTCGTGGAACAACAGGCTGCCAGCAGGTTGGGGACAGGGCCGGACCGTCACGTTCGTGGCCGCCGCCCCAAAGTCTGCGGACTCCCGGCGCCAACCGAAGGCGGTGACGTTGTAATTGCCGGCCGGGAAGGTGCACGTTTCCCAGCCGAGAGTGAATCCTGTCGGAAGATAGCGCTCGTCGCCTAGCAGAGTGGCGATGTCGTCCCGCCGCCATCCATACTGGGCAAACCCCAGGGGGTTACCCTCGCCTCCCCCCAGCCAGACCTGGAGATTACCCGGATCAATGCCCGGGCCATCGGCTCGAAGGTCGGCCGCCCAGCCCCGAATCGTTGTCCGCCCACTCACCGGCACCGCCGCTTGCGGCTCCTCGATAGCGATTGCCACGTCGCTCCCTTGGTCACGAGCGGCGGCGACGGCGGCCTCCACGGCGGTTGCCGCCTCGGTTTGAGCCATAAGGGGCGACTGGGCAAGAGGAATCGACAGACCTATGGTGAGGACTACCAGCATACCCCGGACGGCGATAGAGCTAGGTCGAACGTTCGCCATGGCAGCCTCCTCTCCGCGCCGAGCTGCAGTTCAGCCAGGGACGGGCGCTAGCGGCACCAGCGTCTCAGGCATGCGGCTGTTGTAGCTTGTCCCCCCCAGCATGGCAAGTGGTCCACGACGGCTTGACGCTTGGCGCGCGAGACGCGCGGAGGGGCGGCGACGCCGGTCGGCGTCGCCGCCCCTCCTGCTCCAATACGGGGTCGCGGCCCTCGTGCGAAGAGGCGCTAGGCCCGCACGGGGACGGGCGGCATGCGGCTCTCCGCGCCGGTCTTGCGTAGCTCGGCCTCGAAGATCTCGCGGATGCGCGGGTCCTCGTCCTCGTACTCGATCTGCCGGCCGCCCTCCTTCACGCTGACGTCCATGCCCATGAACGTGGCCCGCTTGTCAGCCGTGAAGGGGTAGCGCAGGCCACCGTAGGCCACCGCCAGGTAGCGCGAGGGTTGCGGGCTCTTGTTGAAGTGCTGGTGGAACTGGCGGTCGGCGGGCGCGTAGACCGCGCCGTGCTGCCAGTCGAAGCGGTCGAAGTCCCGGTCGCCCTCGTACCAGAAGAGGCTATAGCCCTCGCCGGTCACCGGGAAGATGTGGAAGTCGGCCGTGTGGCGGTGAGCCTTCTTGTAGGTGCCCACGGGCATCTCGGAGACGTGCGCGTGCATCGTGCCGTCGGCCAGCACGAACATCATGTTCGAGCCGCCCGCGCCCCGCTCCTTCCACTCGTGCAGCTTGAAGGTGCGCAGGTCGGGCACGAAATTCGTCTCCCACATGTGGCGGCCGGGCCGCATGGGGATGAACTCCCCCTCGCCCCGGAAGTACCGCTCGTCGCCGATGCGCTCCTGGAAGGCCCACGGGTTCTCGAAGATGAACGGCTCGTTGTGGAAGGCGTTGAGCATCATCGGCAGGTTGGTGGTGCTGGCGAAGCGAGCCGGCTTCTGCCCCTGGCCGTTGAAGTGCTGGTAGCGCGTGTTGAGCGGGATGGCGATCAGGCTGCCCGTGCCCCACTCGAAGTGGTGACGATGGCCGTCGGGCGACTCGACCACCGTGCTGCCGCGCCCGTCCAGCACGTAGATGACTTCCTCGAAGAGGTGCCGCTGCGGCTCGGTGTGGCCCCCCCCCGGAATCTCACACACGTAGACGTTGAGGAAGTCGCCGCGGCCCACGCAGTGCACGAACGCGCCCCGCGCGCCCATGCGAGCCCACGGCTGGGTCTCGACCGCGAGCAGATTCACGCCGAATCCTTCGACGATGGGGATATTCTCGCGCGCCGCCCACTCTAGGTAGGGGTCGGTGAGGAATTTCGGCTGCTGTGCCGCCATGTATCGCGCCTCCTCGCGTGATGTGTGCCGCGCGCCCCGCGGCGCCACGCGGCCGACGGGGCGGGCGCCCCGTACTCGTTGCGGTCGAGCAGTAGCCCCAGGGCGGGACTCTACCTAATAGAGTACCACCCCCTGCCCACACCCTACCAATCGCCGCCGCCCGACCGGTCACGGCCACCGCTAGCGCCGCCCGCCACGCGCGGCATACACTCCCGACAAGCGCTCGCGCCGTGCGACGGTGGCGCCGAGCGTGCGCCCCCCGTGCCGCAGGGACACCATTGCGCCGGCCCGGCCGACGCGGCCGCCCGGGCCAGGGAACCGAGTGTGACCAGAAGCAAGCGCTTACAGGCCGGATGGCGGCGGGCGCTGGCGCTCGCGGCCCTCGTGGCCCTCGCCGCCACGACGCATCCCGCTGGCGCGGCGCCAGCGCCGCAAGAGCAGTGCGGGCCGGCCTCGCTGGCCGCCGACTGGCCCCAGCGCGACCTGCTGCCGCAAGCGCTCCTGCCGGTCGCACGCTGGTATCAGCGCGCCTGGAACAGCGGCTGGGGCCCGCTCGCGGCCACCTATCCGCCCACAGTGCCGCCCGGCGGCTGCGACCCTGTCGCCTGGGAGAGGGCGCGCGTGGTCGCTGTGGCGCGGCGCTATCTCGGGCTGGCCTATCGCCACCACCACGTCCCCGCCTGGGATCCACCGGCGGCGCTCGTCGGGCCGGCCGGGGCCGGCCCGGGGCTCGACTGCTCGAACTTCACTTCCTGGGTGTACAACTACGCGCTGGGTATTCGCTTCACGAGCAACGTTCAGCAGCAGGCGGACGGCCCACTGGCACCGGGCCGCGTGCTGGCGCCCGACGAGCCGTTCGCGCCGGGCGACCTGCTCTTCATCCTGCCCGAGGACCGCGCGGAGGTCTCGCATGTCGTCATCTACCTGGACGACAATACCGTCATCGACAGCCACGGCGCTTACGGGGGCGTGACCGAGCACCCGCGCGGCGGCTGGTACCTGACGCATTTCAGCCACGCGCGCCGCATCGTGGAGCAGGGCAATACTATCGTCGGCGCGGAGTTGGACGAGCAGCCCGGGAAGATCCCCGCGGGCTGAGGCGACGAGTGACCGCCCGGCGGGCGGGAGGGAGGAAGGCCATCATGATCGGCTGTCCGGTGATCGACGGCGACGGGCACGTGACGGAGACAGAGGAGGCGTACCGCGCCCGCCTGCCCGAGCCCTATCGCTCGGCGCGACCGCTTTTCTCGCACGACGGCTGGGACCGCGGCCTCGGCGCGCGCATGGGCCACCGGGTGACCGAGCCGGGGCGCCAACTCGCCGATATGGACGCCGAGGGCATCGACGTGGCGGTGCTCTTCCCGACGTCGGGCCTGGGCATCGGCAACGTGCGCGACCCCGACCTGGCCATCGCGCTGGCCCGCGCCTACAACGACTGGCTGGCCGAGTTCTGCGCCGCGGCGCCCGACCGCCTGAAGGGCGTCGGCATCGTGGCGCTACAGGAGCCCGAGGCTGCCGTCGCCGAGCTGGAGCGCCTGGCCGGGCTGGGCATGGTCAGCGTGCAGGTGCCGACGTGGGTGGCCTGGCGCAAGCTGTCCGACCGCGCGCTCGACCCGTTCTGGGCGGCGGCCGAGCGCCTGAACGTGCCACTGGGGCTGCACACCCAGCCACGCGACGCCGCGGGCACCGATCGCTTCGACAAGTTCCTCGCGGTCCACGCCGTCGCCCACCCCTTCGAGATGATGATCGCTATGACGCAGCTCGTCCTCGGCGGTGTGCTCGAGCGCTACCCGGGCCTGCGCGTCGGCTTCATGGAGGCGGGCGTCGGCTGGGTGCCCTACTGGCTCGACCGGCTCGACGAGGAGTGGGAGAAGCGCGGCGACGTCGAGGCGCCCCTCTGCCTCCAGAAGCCGAGCGCCTGCGTGAAGAGCGGCCGCTGCTACTTCGGCGTGGAGTGCGAGGAGATCACCATCCCCGACGCGATCCGCCACCTGGGCGACCGCTGCCTGCTCTACTCGTCGGACAATCCCCATTGGGACGCCGACTGGCCGCGCTCGGTAGCGAAGCTGCGCGCCCGCCAGGACCTGAGCGACGAGAGCAAGCGTCGCATCCTCTGCGACAACGCCGCGGCGTTCTACAACCTGCCCGTTCGCGAGCTAGCCGCGCAGCCCGCCTAGGCCGGCATCGCCCCGGCACGGTAGCGAAGTAGGCAACAGCGCCGCTGCTCCAGGATGTCCCTGCGGAGCCGGCCGCTTCCCGGCCCGGGAGCGCGGCCGTCTCGGCCGCGTTGCCGCCGCGGACGGCACCGGCCGGCCGCCAAAACGCCACGCGGCGCACCCTGGCGCGCGTTCCCGCCCCGCCGACGCTTGGCGTCTATACCCGGGTATAGGCGCGGACGGCGCGTCACAAATGCCTAACAATGCCAGGGTGGCCCGAGCGCGCGGCCGGCGGCGCTGGCCCGGGCCTCTGCCGGACCGCCATAATCCCCGGGGCGGCGGGCGCGTCGGCGCGCGAGAGGAGCACGGCCGTGGGGCGGGTAGTCGCGCTGGCGAATCAGAAAGGTGGCGTGGGCAAGACCACGATGGCCGTCAGCCTCGGCGCCTGCGCGGCCGAGGCGGGGCTGCGCGTGGCGCTCGTAGACCTCGACCCGCAGGCCACGCTCACGCGCTGGCTCGCGGCGCCTGTCGAGGAGGGCCAACCCACCAGCTACGATCTGGTCGTGCGGCGCGAGGCGACAGTGACGGAGGTGCTGCGGCCGACCGCCTGTGGCTTGCTCGTCGCGCCCGCGACCGTCGACCTGGCCGTGGCCCCCGCCGACCTCCAGCGCGCGCTGCGCGGTGTGGGCCTCTGGCAGACGGCACTGCGGCCCAAGCTCCAGGCGCCCAACGACCTCGACCTGTTGCTGGTGGACTGTCCGCCGTCGCTGGGCGAGCTGACCATGCTGGCGCTCGTCGCCGCCGACGACGTGGCGATCGTCACCAACTGCGAGCTAACTGCCTTCGACGCTATGCAGGACTTAATTGCCTGCATCGACCTGGCGCGCAGCCCCGGCCTGAACCCCGACCTGCGGAGCCTGGGCATCCTGCCGACGATGTACGACTCGCGCTCGCTGCACTGCCGCCAGGTGTTGCAGCTGCTGCGCACGCACTATCCGGACGCCGTGCCAGAGACGGTCATTCGCCGCACGATCAAGCTCGCCGATGCCTACGCCCGCAACGTGCCGATCACGCAGTACGACCGCAACGGAGAGGTCACTGACGCCTTCCGGCGGCTCGCGCGGGAGGTGCTCTATGTCGCCCAGCCGGCCTGACATCCTCGGCGCGCGCGGCGCCGCCCGCCCGCTCAAGCGCCTCGACGCGCATCTCGCGGCTGGCGTCCCCCAGGCGCCGGGCCTGCGCGAGGTGCCGGTGGCCGAGCTGTGGCTGCGCCACCAGCCGCGCAAGCTGGTGCCCGACGCCGTGCTCGACGCGCTCCTCGCCGCCGACCGCGCCCAGCCCGCCGCGCTGTTGGCCGAGCTTGAGCGCCTCGCCGCCGAGCCCGGCTCCGTGTACGCCGCGACCCTGCAGGGCCTACACGAGCTGGCCGCGACCATCCGCGTACACGGCGTGCTGGTGCCTATTCGCCTGGCACGCATCGACGACCGGTACGTAATCGAGGAGGGGCACCGGCGCTCCCTCGCCACGCTGCTCGCGGGCCTCGACCGGCTGCCCGCCGTCGTCGCCGACAGCGCCTCGGAGCTGTTGCTGGCCGCGCGTCAGTTCGTCGCCAACGACCAGCGCGCGGACCTGTCGGCGCTGGAGAAGGCCGCCTGGCTGCGTGACCTCATGGCGAAGGCCGACCGCGAGCTTCGGCTGCGCCAGGGCTGGCCGCTCGACGAGCCGACCTTCGCGGCGCTGTTCGAGGGCGTCGAGGACGAGGCCGGCCCTCAGCCCGACCCTCTCCCAGGGGGAGAGGGGGAGGGACGACAGGGACACGCTCACCTCGGCCCGCTCGCAGGGGGCCAGGGAGAGGCCGACCTGCATGCCAGCCGCCTCCCGGACAAGGCCGCGGACGCTATCTCGCGCTCCGGCCCTCTCCTTGAAGAACAGGGCGAGAGCGGCGGGCGGGCGCCGGTCGCCGGGGCGAACGGGGCGACCGTACACGAAGCGAGCCGGGCCGACCCCCGCTCCCCCTGGGAGAGGGCGGGGGTGAGCGCCGGGCCAGGGCTGCCCGACCGCGCGGCGCTGGAGGCGCACAAGGGCGAGGTGCGCGCGCACGTGCTGAGCCTGACGGGGCTGTCGCTCGGGCGCTACTACCAGCTGCGCCAGCTCAACCGCCTCTGTCCGGAGGCGCGCGAGCTGGCCGCCGGGCTCACCGAACGCCATCTCCGCCCGGTCGTCGTGCTGCCGCCCGAGGGCCAGGTGCTGGTGGTCCGCGCTGTCCTCGCGCACCAGGTGCCGGCCAACAAGGTGCCCGCGCTGGTGCGGGCGCTCGCCGACGGCGGCGAGTCGGCACTGCGTCGCGCGCTGGCGGCCCTCGGCCTGCCCAGCCCGCGTGGCCGCGTGGCGTCCAGCTACAGTCGGCTGCAGCCGGTGCCCGCCGACTGGGCCGAGCGCGTCGCCCTGGTGGGGCAGGAGCTCCGCACGATCAAGGCGCCCCGCGCCCGGCGCACGCGCCTAGCCCAGCTCGCGGAGCAGGCCGAGCGTCTGGAAGCGGTCGCCGCCGCCTACCGCGCCATCCTCCGCGACCATGCCTTCGACCGGGGCGCGGACGGCCGCGACGACTGCTGAGCGCCCCGCCGCTCGACCCGCTCGAAGTCCCCCGTCTCTATACCCGGGTATAATGGCCTATCGTCCGATCCCGCAGCCGCCGCACGCGAGCGGCGCTGCCCGCAGCACCTTGGACTCGGCACTTGGAGGAGCCGTGGGCCTGATCGACTGCCACGCGCACCTGATGCCGCCGGCGCTCATGGACCCGTACCGCGCGCTGACGGCCAGCACCTACTTCGGCCGCAGCATGTGGGCCGACCCCGGCTTCACCGAGATCGAGCGCCATGTCGAGCTGATGGACCGCTACGGCGTGGACACCGAGGTGCTGGAGTACGGCGCCTTCATCCCGACGGCGGCGAAGGCTGCCGGGGTGCCCATGATCGAGGCCGTGCGGGCGGTGAACGAGTACGCCGCCAACGCCGTGAAGGCGTTTCCCGGCCGCTTCGTGGCTGCGGCCGCCGTCGATCCCTTCGGCGGCGACGAGGCGATGCGCGAGCTGGACCAGGCGGTCGAGAAGCACGGGCTATTTGGCATCTCGCTGGCCACGAACATCGACGGCCGCCAGCTCGACGACCCCGCGTACGAGTCCACGTTCGCCCGCGCGCGCGACTGGGACATGCCGCTCTGGATCCATCCGGGGCTCGTGCCGCGCGCCTGGCAAGAGGCCCTCGGCCTCCAGAACCGCTACCTGAACAGCGGCATCGGCTTCCTGCTCGACGACACGCTCTGCATCATCAAAATGATCACCGCCGGGGTCTTCGACCGCTGGTGGGGCGTGAAGTTCGTCTTCTGCCAGCTCGGCGGCTTCCTGCCCTTCACCATCGGCCGCTTCGACCAGCAGCTCTTCTTCGAGCGCCGGCTGTGCGAGCAAGAGGGCAAGCCGCGCCCGGAGTACTTAGAGCGCCGGGTGGCCGACTACTGCCAGGCGTTCTATGTGGACACGCACAGCACCGACGCCGCGGCCATCACCTGCGCGCTGGCCTGCATGACGGCCGACCGCATCGTGTTGGGCGGCGATTATCCCGTGTCTGGCCCCGAGGTCGGCCTGGCCTACACGCTCGGCCAGCTCGACAAGGTGGCGCTCTCAGACGCCGACCGGCAGAAGATTACGCACGACAACGCCGCCTGGCTGCTGAAGCTGAGCTGACGCGAGCGCCCCGCGCGGGCAGGAGGCGCGGGTAGTCTCGCAGCGCGACAAGGGGGAGACCCGTGCAAGCCAGCCGGTGGCGGGGCGCGCTCCTCGGCGTGGCGACAGCCGGCGCGGTGGCGCTGCTCGTGGGCGCGCTGCCGGTGCGCCCGGCGGTCCACGCGCAGAGCGACACGCCCGGGCCGTACGCCGGCCCGCTTGTCGACGCACACGCTCACCTGGAAGCCTCGACGCCCGTGAGCGTCGATCTGCTGCTTGCGCTGTACGACGCCGTGGACGTGCGCGGCGCGTGGCTGTTCGGCGTGCCCTGGTCGGTCGCCACCAACGCTTGGGAGCGCTTTTCCGACCGCGTCGTGCCGTTCCTCGCCGAGGGCTACGCCGACACCCTCGGGCCGGCTAGCTCGTACCGCAATCCGGAGGGGCTGGACGAGCTGTTGCGCGGCGGCTACGTGCGTGGCCTGGGCGAGATGATCCTGCGCCACGCGGCCTTCCGGCTGGGCGAGAACGTCGGCGGTGGCGCCTGGCCGCGGGTGGACGTGGCCGCCGACGACCCGGCTCTCGCGGGCGCTTACGCCGTCGCCGGACGGTACGGCGTGCCCGTGGTGGTCCACCAGGAGGCGGCGTACGCCGACGAGCTAGAGCGCGCGGTGGCGGCCGCGCCCGGCACGACCTTCGTCTGGGCCCACGCCGGCCACGGGCCGGCAGCTACCCTGCGTCCGCTGCTGGCCCGTTACCCGAATCTCTACGCCGACCTCTCGGCACGGACGCCCTGGCTGGGGCCCGGCACCGTGATCACGCGGGCCGACGGCTCGCTGCAGCCCGAGTGGGCGGCGCTCCTCGCCGAGTACCCGGACCGCTTCCTCATCGGCTTCGACCTGTTCGCCGCGGGCCATTACCGCCTCGCGTACCTGCAAGACACGGTCGGCTACTACCGCGCGCTGCTCGGCCACCTCGACCCGACCACAGCCGAGCGGATCGCGCACGCGAATGCCGAGCGGCTGGCGCCGTTCCTCGGCCCCGACGCCGGGCGGTGAGCCCACGGCCGGCGCCCGCGCGGCGGCCATGAGGGGAGTAGTGCGTGCAACTGCCGCCCGCTAGCGGGCCACGGATTCACGTCGAGCCAGCACCGCCCGCGTCGGGGCCGGGGCCAGGACGGTGGCGAGTGGCCTGGCAGATCACGAACGAGAGCGACCGGCCGCTGCAGCTTCTCGCCGCCTGGCTGCCGCATGGCCGCTTCCGCGCCCCGGAGCGCGCCCTGGAGCCGCCAATGAGCCTGCGGCCCGGCGAGAGCGGGCGGCTGGACCTCCGGGCCGCGTGGCATGAGGCGCCCGGCACCGTTGTCGAGAACACCTTCGTCATCTTGCGGGCGCTATGGGGCGACGAGCCGTGGCGACTCCTCGTGCGGCTGTTGATCACCGCCGACAGCCAGGGCGCCCCGGCGAACACGATCGAGCTGATCACAGCGCACCCGATCGGCTTCTCGCGCTGACGCTGCGCCCGCGCCACGGCACGGCTCCGTGGGGCGGCGTCGCCGCGCCACGGAGCCCGGGCAGCGGACGAGCGGTGCACGGTGACGGGCGAGCCTGCTGTTCCTGTCGCGGGCAGCCGCTGAGCGGCTGCGGCGCCGCGTGCTAGAATAGCCGGCGATTCCGCGCCGGAGGGACGAGCCGTGCCGATGCCAGAGCGCGACCGCTACGTCATGCAGCGCATGCGCGGCTGATTCAGCAACTGAAGCGGTGACTTCGAGGAGACCACGGGCATGGTCTCGAGCGCGGTCAACATGGAGCTTCAGGAGCTGCTCGACACCCTGGAGCGGTTTCGGCGTGACTACCGCGACAACCCCGAGTATCAGGCCCTCCGCGCTGCCCTCCCCGCCGACTGGCCGCTGTAGGCACGGCCCACCCGCGCCGCTCGGCCCGCCATCTCGTAGGGCGTGTTCACCGGCTTCGCGCGTGACTAGGCCGACGCCCCGGGGGCGCGGCCATCCCGGCCGCCTTTCTGGCCCGGCCGGCGCCGGCCGGGCGGGCGAGATGCCGGACGGCAGCGCCGCTTCGAGAGGGACCGTCAGCCGCGCTGCGGGGCGGGCAGCCGCACCTCCGGCTGGCGCAGGTGCAGGGGGCCGGTGCCGGCCCAGAACTCCCGCCGGCCCGTGATCGCCTGGACATGGCCGTCCCACTCCAGGGTAAACGCCGTGACCCCGAGCTGTACCGCGCGGCGCACGCGCTCCTGGGTTGCGGCGTCGGTCGCGTAGCGGCAGATCGCCTCGATCTGGTGCGCGCCGTGGCTGTCGTCCTGCTCGGCGTGGATGTAGTACGTCTCGGTCGCACGCGGCGAGAAGCCGTAGTAGCCGATCAGCTCGCGGTACACCTGGGCCGCCACGCCGTTGCGCCCGCCGTGCTGCTGCTCCACGAACGCGAGCAGTGCCAGCCCCTCGAGCGCCGAGCGGCGCTGGCAGGCGCCCACGATCATCTCGATCGCCGCCATCGTGCCCGGCGCGGCGTCGGCGGCGTCCGCCTGCTCGCGGGTGATGCCGCCCTCCTCCAGGAACTGCAGGACGATGTCGACGTGGGTGCGCTCTCCGCCCAGCTCCTCCATGAAGTTGTCGAGCACGGTGTCCATCAGGCCGTACTGCTTGGCCTCGACGGCGTTCACGGCGATGTAGCCAAAGAAGATAGGATTGGTGCGCACCCGCAGGTAGTGCTGCACCTCGCCCAGGATGATCTGCTCCCGCGTCCAGCGATGCTGCAAGATGCCCTGGAACCACGGGTGCTCCAGCATCGGCACCTCGTCCGCGTACGTCCATAGCTCGGCCACGAACTGGTCCGCGGGCAGGACTGCTCCGTTATTGGGCGACGTCATGTTTCACCTCCCGGGGATCGACTTGCCATTCACCAGAGCCGCCGGCTGAGCAGTCGGGGACTCCACTCGGACCCGCCACAGCCCGAAGCCGATGATTCGCGCGGGTAGGTCGCGGAGGATCGGCACGCGCTGCACCCACGACGGGACCGCGGCGCCGCCCTGGGCCGCGGTGGCGAGGACGCGGCGCTGCACGAAGTTCTGCAGCGTCTGAATCACGAGCGTGGGCAACTCGCGCTCCAGCTGGATGCGGACGAGCGGCGCGGTACCCACGTGGCCAGCGCGCAGCGGGCCTGCCAGCAGGTTCGCGGCCACCACGGCGTCCTGGATCGCGTAGTTGATGCCCACGCCGCCAACCGGCGACATGACGTGCGCCGCGTCGCCGATCAACAGCAGGCCGGGCCGATACCAGCGCCGCACGCGGCTTGCTTCCACGGACAGCAGCGACACCTGGCGCCAATCGGTGAGCCCGCTCGTGATGCTCTCGCCTAGCTCGGGGACGAGCGCACACAGCTCCGCCTTGAAGGCGTTGAGCCCGGCCGCGCGCAGGCGCTGGTAGCTGCCCTTCGGAAACACCCAGCCAAGCTGCCAGGCGTCGTGGCGCGGCAGGATCGCCAGGATGTGCCCGTGTCCCACGCGCCCCAGGCCCAGCTCGGGCGGGGTCGCGCTCCGCGGCACGCGAAACCACAGCACGTCGATCGCCTGCGCGAACCGCTCGGGCTCTATGCCGGCCAGGCGGCGCACGGTGGAGAAACGGCCGTCCGCGCCGACGGTTAGCGCGGCGCGCAGCTCGTGCGGCGCCCGGTCCACCTCGTAGCGCACACCGCGCACGACGCCGTCTGCCACGATCAGCTCGCGGACCGTGGCGCCGAGCCGCAGGTCGAAGCCTGCATAGCGCCGCGCCTCCTCGACCACGAGGGGGAGAAACTCGGCCTGCGGCAGGAGCGCCACGAAGGGAAACGGCGTCGGCAAGCGGCTGAAGTCGGCGGTGAAGACCGTGCGGCCGTCGATGGTGAGAGTCGCCTGCCGTAGCTCGGCGTGCGGCAAGGCCAGCACGCGGTCCGCCAGCCCGATCTGGTCGAGTATCTCCAGCACCGACGGGTGGAGGGTGTCGCCGCGGAAGTCGCGGTCGAAGTCGTGGTGCTGCTCCAGCAGGGTGACACGGACCCCCTGGCGCGCGAGCAACAGCGCCAGCAGCGCGCCGGCTGGTCCGCCGCCGACCACGCAGCAGCCGGTGTGAGACGTCTCGACGTGGGCCGCCGGGGCGATTCCGCTGCCGATCGGATGGTCGGGCGCTGGCTCACCAATGGCCGCGCGGGCGCCCGCGCGCTCGGCTCCCGCCTCGGGTTGCTCGCGTGCCATCGGCCCTCCCGCGCCCCGCCGACGCGGGCGCGCTCTGCCTGATGTTAGCACGCGGCGCGCCCGCGGGCGGGCCAGCCCCGCTCCCGGCAGCTGCAGGGCGAAGACGCTGTTCCGAGGATCGGCGATCGGCGCGCCGCGGGTGATCGGGGCGAGCCAGGCACGAAGGATGCGTAAGAGCGGGAGACACATAAGCCATCTCGCATTGCCGCGAGGGGCATATGAGCAATGTAAGTGAGTATCTGCGGGGATTGCCCCCCGCCCAACAGCGACAAGTCAGGGAGCGGGTCACGGCCGCGGTGCTGGCCGTCGAGCTGTGTCGGCGGTGTGTGGAATCGCCGGGCGCGCAGTCCGACACCGTGTCCCAGTTCCGGCAATACCTGCGCCAGGCGGTGCAGGCCCTCCAGACCGTCGACAGGGGGCTGCCGGAGGATGCCTGAGGGCGCTCGCACTCGGTGCGCGGCCGCCTCCGGCCGGCACGGGCCCGCTAACGTCCCGGCGGTGCGCAGTAGCGCTCCACCAGCGCTAGCAGCTCGCCGACGTCGAACGGCTTGCCGAGCGTCGCCACGGCGCCCAGCGCGGCGCCCTCGCTGCGCGCGTGAGGGTCTGCGCTCAGCGCGATGATCGGCAGGTCGGGCCGGGCGGTCAGCGCGTGCTGCAGCACGCGCCCGCCGGGAATCCCCGGCAGCATCATGTCGAGGAGGACCAGCTCGAAGCGCTCAGCCGCGTCGTGGCGGTCGCTCAACCAGGCGAGCGCGGCGGCCCCGTCGCGGGCCAGGGCGACAGCGTAACCCTCGTCGCGCAAGAGCGCCACCAGCAAGTCGGCCACCGCCGGCTCGTCCTCGACGACCAGGATCCGGTAGGACCGGGCAGGGGTCACGGCGCTGCTCTCCCGCGGACTCGGACAACGGAATAACCGGCTGGCCTGCACGAACTGTGCCCGGCGCGGTTGACGCACGGCCGCCTTGCGCCCAATCGCAACCATCAGGCGCGCGTCTGGCGCCGAGAGCGGGAGACCGGGCCGGGCCCGCCTGGGACTGGCAGCCCTCTGGCCGCCGGGGCAACGGCCAATCGGCACACGGGCCGCCAGGGCCTTACGATACACCGTGGCGCACGGCGCTCCGCGGTAGTAGGGGCCACCAGGATAGGTCGAGCCTGTCTAGCAAATGGCGTCAGCCGGGACCAACGGCTCCACGGGCGCCGGGAAGCGGTCCGCCAGGCGCTGCACCTCGGCGCGGCAGCGCGCCACGTTCGCCTCGTCGGGCTGCGTGATCGCCGCCACGAGCAGGCCCGCGATCGTGTCCATCTCCGCCTCGCCCATGCCGCGCGTCGTGAGGGCCGGCGTGCCGAGGCGCAGGCCGCTGGTCTGCATCGGCTTGCGCGTGTCATACGGAATCATGTTCATGTTGGTGACGATGCCCGCCGCCTCGCAGCGCACCGCTGCCTCCTTGCCGGTGACGTCCACGGGCGTCAGGTCGACCAGCACGAGGTGGTTGTCGGTGCCGCCCGAGACGAGCCGTAGACCGCGCTCGGCGAGCCCGGCTGCCAGCGCCTGGGCGTTCCGCACCACTTGCTGCTGGTAGGCGCGGTACTCGGGGGTCATCGCCTCGCGCAGCGCGACCGCCTTGGCGGCCGTCACGTGGTCGAGCGGGCCGCCCTGCATGCCCGGGAAGACGGCGCTGTCCACCTTGCGCGCGTACTCGGCGCGGCAGAGGATCATGCCGCCGCGCGGGCCGCGCAGCGTCTTGTGCGTGGTCAGCGTGACGACCTCCGCGTACGGCACAGGGCTCGGGTGGACGCCCGCGGCCACGAGGCCGGCGATGTGCGCCATGTCGACGAGCAGGTAGGCGCCGACCTCGTCGGCGATGCTGCGGAAGGCCGGGAAGTCGATGATGCGGGGATATGCCGTCGCGCCGGCCACGATCATCCGCGGCCGCTCGCGGAGCGCGATCTCCCGCACCTGGTCGTAGTCGATGCGCTCCGTGTCGCGGCGCACACCGTAGTGAACGAAGTGGAACAGCTTGCCCGAGAAGTTGACCGGGCTGCCGTGCGTCAGGTGGCCGCCCTGGGACAGCTCCATGCCGAGGATCGTGCTGCCCGGGTCCAGCAGGGCGAGGTAGGCGGCCATGTTGGCGGGCGAGCCGGCGTGGGGCTGCACGTTTGCGTGGTCGGCACCGAACAGCTCCTTGGCGCGGGCGATGGCGAGCGCCTCCACGTCGTCGATGTAGCTGTTGCCCTGGTAATACCGCTTGCCCGGATAGCCCTCGGAGTACTTGTTCGTCAGGACCGAGGCCATCGCCTGGCGCACGGCCACCGACGCGTAGTTCTCCGACGCGATCATCGGCAGCGTGTCCTGCTGACGGGCCGTCTCGGCCGCCAGGATGCGCGCCACCTCCGGGTCGACTGCCGCTACGTCCCGCGTCTCCGCTCGTACCGCCACGGGTCTCTCCCTTCGCCTCGGGCCGCCCCGGGGCCCTGCCCCGCCCGCTCCGCCGCGCGGGCCGGGCGCGCATCACGCCACGGCCCGTTACTGTCAGTATACCGGCCGCTCCTAAATACACGCGAGTCGGTGCCCACGTGACCAGGTGGGTATCGCCCGCGGGCGATACCCACCTGGTGGCGCGCAGGACGCGCGGCGAGCTAGCTGGACCGGCGGCGCAGGGCGCGCGCGGCGCCGATCAGCGCGAGGGCGGCCAGGCCGCCGCCGACCAGCAGCACGCTGTCGGCCTCGGGGATGATCGGCACCCCGCCCGGCGGGAGGCGCAGCGGCGCGCCCGAGGGGCCTCCCGCGGCCAGCGCGCTCGGCGGCGGTGGCGGCAGCGGCGGCTGCAGTCCCGGCGGCGGAGGCGGCGGTGGCGGGAGCAGCGGGGGCGGCGGGAAGGGTGGCGGCACCTGCGGCCCGGGCGGGAACGGCGGCACCGGTGGCACCGGCGGCACCGGCGGCACGGGCACGCCGCCGCAGACGAGGGTGCCCTGCGCCAGCGTAATCACCTGGCCGCCCACCGGGTTGTTCGCGGTGAGCGTGACCAGGCCCGCCGTGGCCGGCACGCCGGTGAGCGTGGTGTTGATCGTCACGGGCGCCCCCACCGGGCCCGTGCCCGCGGGCGTGCCGATCGCGGTCACGTTGCCAGTGGTCGTCGGGATGCTGAGGGTCGGCGTCGAGCCGGGCAGGAGGCCGACGATCGTCGCCGTCACCGTGAACGTGTTGTTCGCCGTCGGCGTCAGCGTCACGGTGCCGCTCACCCCGGTGCCGTTTAGCGGCGTCAGGTTGGCGGTGATCGTCGTGCAGCCCACCGGTACGCCGCCGCCACCGCCCGTCAGCGTGCCGAGGGCGACGAGCTGCCCGGCGACGGGCGTGTTCACCGTCACGGCCACCAGGCCGTTCGCCAGCGGCACACCCGTGAGCGTCTGCGTGATCGTCAGCGGCACGCCCGCTGTCGCCGCCGGGCCGACGGCCGTGACCACGGCGCCAGTCGTGGGGATGATGAGGGTGGGGACCTGGCCGGCGGTGAGGCCGTTCAGGGTCGCCGTCACCGTGAAGGTGTTGTTCGTCGGCACGCCCAGGGTCACCGTGCCGCTCACGGGACTACCGTTCTGCGCCGTCAGCGTCGCGGTGGCCGACGTCGTGGTGCCGGTCGGCGTCACGCCGCAGGAGATCGTGCCCTGGCTGGCGAGCTGCCCGGGCCCGGGCGTGTTCACCGTCACCAGCACCAGCCCGTTCGCCACGGGCACGCCGGTGAGCGTCTGGGTGATCGTCACGGGCGCGTTCCCGGTGGCCGCAGTGCCCGTGGTGGTGAGCGGCCCGGTGGTTGCGGGGATGATGAGGGTGGGGATCTGGCCGGCGGTGAGGCCGTTCAGAGTCGCTGTCACCGTGAAGGTGTTGTTCGTCGGCGCCCCGAGGGTGACCGTGCCCGTCACGGCCGTGCCGTTCTGCGCCGTGAGCGTGGCGGTCCCGGTCGTCGTGCAGGCGTTCGTGCCGGTGGTGCTGCCGCTACAGGACAACGTGCCCTGCGCGACCACCTGGCTCGCGCCGCCGACCGGGTTGTTCGCGGACACCGTAACCGTGCCGTTCGTGACAGGGATGCCGGTAAGCGTCGTGTTGATGGTCACCGGAGTCCCGAGCGCCGCGGCTGTACCCGTCGTCGTGACGTTGCCGGCGGTCGTCGGGATCGTGAGGGTCGGGACCTGCCCCGGGAGCAGGCCGCTGATGGTGGCGGTCACGGTGAAGGTGCCGTTCGTGGACGGCCCCAGCGTGACGGTCCCGCTGACTGACGTCCCCTGGGGCACCAGGCTCACGGTGGTCGAGCCGGCGCAGCCCTGCGCGCCCGCGGTGTCCGGTCGGGCGAGCAGCAGGACGAGTGGCACCAGCAGCGCCAAAGTAAGCAGGCCACGCCAGCGCCTCCCGCCATATCCCATATCATGCCTCCTTAAATCCGTAATCCCTGCGAGTTGCTAAGGCGCGATCGCCGTGCTCGATCGCGACCCATCACACGACGATGGATGCTACAATCCTCGACGCCATCCCTTAAAGGGTTAGCTAGTCACGTTCGCGTGACGATGAAGTGGCAAATCCCACCGCCTTCTGCCGTGAACCCAAAACTTTGGTTGACATAGTGCGCGTTCTGGTTGACATAGCGCGGCCCGGCGCCCGCTAACCGGCGCGGAGACGTGAAGCGTGGCTCTGGTGGTTTACCGTGCCGATGCGCCCGCGGCGCCCGCGCGCACCGCACCGCCGGCCGCCCGCGTGCTGCGCGAGCGCCTGGTCGAGACGTTCGAGCGCCACGTGCGCGTCGACAGCGCGTCCGATCGCGGTGCCGCCACGCTGCCCACGACGGCGATGCAGCGCGCCTTCGCCGCGGTGCTCGCCGACGACCTCCGGGGCCTGGGCTGCGCGGACGTGTCGGTGGACGCCTGGGCGAACGTGGCCGGGCGCCTGTCGGGCCGTGTGCCGGGCCGTCCGGTCCTCCTCTCCGCGCACCTCGACGTGGTGGACGCCGCGCCGTGTACGGGTGTCGTGCCGGTGCGCCATCAGTACGCGGGGGGCGACCTGGTGGTGAGCGTCGAGCGGGGGCTGGTCATCCCGGCCGAGCGCCTCGCGGCCTACGTCGGCGACCTGCTCGTCACCAGCGACGGCCGCACCCTGCTCGGCGCAGACGACAAGCTGGGTATCGCCGAGGTGCTCCACGCCGTACGCGCGCTCGTCGTGCAGGACGTGCCCCATCCCGACGTGTACGTCGCCTTCTATGCCGACGAGGAGACTGGCCTGCACGGCGCCAAGCACTTCGACCTGGCGGGGCTGCTCGGCGCCGTGCCGCTGCCAGACGTGCTCGCCATCGAGACCGAGATTCCCGAGGCAGGGAAGATCCTCATCGAGACGTACAACGCCGACGCCGTGACGATCACCGTGGAGGGCCAGAGCAAGCACCCCGCGATCGAGCCCGAGCGCATCGTCAACCCCAGCCTGCTCGTGGCGGAGATCGTCCAGGCGCTGCAAGCCTACCGCCCGCGTGCGGCGGGGGCGGCGGCCTACTTGCTGGTGACCGACACCCGCGCCGACCAGAGCCGTGGCATGGTGCGGCTCATCGCCCGCGCCTTCGACCTGGCCGACCTGGAGCGGCTGCACGCTGCGATCCCGCCGCTCGTGCGCGCGGTGCTCGAGCGCCACTACGCGGCCTATCCCGACCAGCTCGCGCGCGTCGATGCCCTCTGGCGCGCCGAGGTGGTGCGCGAGTATCGCAATCCCCGCCTCGACCCCGACGACCCGCGCGTGCGGCTGGTGGCCAAGGCAGGGCGGGCGGCCGGGTTGCACGTGGAGACAGTGCGCCTGGGCGGCGGCGTGGACGGCAGCGCGCTCGCGGAGCGCGGGCTGCAGGTGGTGACCGTAGGCAATGGCAGCACCTTCAGCCACAGCCTGCTGGAGTTGGCGTCGATCGACAAGGCCCACCAGGTCACCGCCCAGCTCTTCTACGCGGTCCAGCTCGCGTGCAGGCCAACCCGGTAGGCCGCCAGCCGGGGAGCGCGGCCGTCCCGGCCGCCTGGTGCGCTGACGCGGCCCTTGTCGGCGAAGCGCCCGCGCGCCCAGCCTCCCCTGCCCTTCGCCCGACGGCTTGCCTGATCCGGCGCTAAGCGGCTGGCCCGGTTCCAGTACACTTGCGGTCCCCGCCGTGAACGGCGGGCCATGCGACCAGACGCCGGCCCGCCGTTCACGGCGGCAAGGTTTACGACGACCGCGGTCCGCTGCTTAGGACGCGGCCCGCGCGCTCGCGCCGGGCGGCTGGAGCAAGCGCAGGAAGCCGTCCGGGTCCTGCGCGCGGCGCACGACCAGCTCGGCGTGCGCCGGATCGGTGTAGATCAGAAACCGCTCGGCCTCGATCCCCTGGGCGACGATCTCGCCCACCGCGTCCGGCGCCATCGGCGTGATGGTCAACAGTGCCTGCGAGGCCGCCGTGTCGGCCGCCAGCTCGGCTGGCGTGAGGCCCACGACGCGCCCGGTTTCGGACAGGTTCGTGTCAACCGCCGCGGGGCAGACGACGGAGACGCCGATGCCGCGCGGACGGGCGTAGATCGCCAGCGCCTCCGACAGGCCCACCACGGCGAACTTCGACGCCACGTAGGGCGCGCCGGGGCCGGTGAGCGCGTAGAGGCCGCCCATCGACGCCGTGTTCACGACGTAGCCGCTGCCGCGCGCCAGCATGTGCGGCAAGAAGGCGTGGAGGCCACGCACCACGCCGAAGACGTTGACGTCGAACTGCCACTGCCAGTCGGCGACGGCGATCTGCTCCAGCGCGCCGCAGAGCACCACGCCGGCGTTGTTCATGAGCACGTCGACGTGCTCCATCTCCGCGATCGCCAGCCGCGCGAGCCGCGCCACGTCGTCGTCGCGCGTCACGTCGCAGCGCACGGCGAGCGCCCGCCGCCCCAGCGCCTCGACGGCGGCGCGCGCCTCGACCAGCCGCGCCTCGTGGATGTCGGCAAGCACGAGGTCGGCGCCACGCCGCGCCAGCGCCAGAGCGGTGGCGCGTCCAATGCCACTAGCCCCGCCGGTGATGACCGCTACTTTGTCCGCGAGGTCCATTCTCTCTCCAGGCAGTCAGTGAAGTTCGGGCATGACCTCGTGGGCGACTAGCTCAAGCGCCGCGAGGTCGGTCTGGTCGGTGAGCTGGAGCATCGCGCGCTCGACGCCCGCCGCCGCGAGCGCGCGGAGCTGCGCCGCGACCTCGGCGGGCGTGCCGACCACCCAGCCTACCGCCCGCATCGCCTCCGGGATCTCCCCGAGCGACAGCGGCGCCAAGCGCGGCAGGAGCCGCCGCAGCACCTCGCAGCGCGCACCCAGCTCCGCAGCGTCCCGCCCGACGAGCAGGCCGACCGCGACCGACCGCGCGATGGTCGCGGGGTCGCGCCCGATCTCGCGGCAGCAGGCGGCGAGCCGCTCGCTCTTCGCGCGGTACAGCGCCGGGTCCGCGGTCGTCAGGTTCCACTCGTCCGCGTAGCGGGCGACTAGCGGTAGCGTGCGGCGCTCGCCCATGCCGCCGATCAGCAGCGGCAGGCGCGGGCGCTGCCGTGGCTTGGGCTGCAAGTCGGCCCCGTCGAGCTGGTAGTAGCGCCCGACGTAGTGCGCCGGCCCCTCCTCGCAGAGCCGGCGAATCACCTCGATCCCCTCCGCCAGCAGGTCCAGCCGCTCGCGCGCCGGCGGATACGGAATTCCGTACGCCCGGTGCTCGACGTCGTTCCAGCCCGCGCCGACGCCGAGCACCAGCCGCCCGCCGCTCAGGTGATCCACCGCCACGGCCATGCGCGCGAGCAGGGCCGGCGGGCGAAACGTCATCGGGCTGACCAGCGGCCCCAGGCGCACGCGCGTCGTCTCGGCCGCCGCCACGGTGAGGGCCACCCAGCACTCCAGCGACTCGCGCTCGCTGGACGACAGCGACAGGAAGTGGTCGGATAGCCAGAGCGACTCGAAGCCCAGCCGCTCCACGGCCGCGACGATGCGCCGCCAGCGGTCCCAGGTCAGGCCGTCCTCCGTCTCGACCAGCACGCCAAGCTTCATCTACGCCTCGGTCTCTGCTTGCCCCACTCTTGGCCGGCTGCTATCCTCGGCTGATTCTACGAGAGTCGAGCCCGAATTTGAATTCACCGTTTCATCTATATGCCGCCATCGGTGGTCCCGGCCCCCAGGAACACGCGACTCCGCGTACTGGTCCGTCGCGCCCCGGCCCGTGGCGTCTCGCCGCCGGCCTGCTGGCGCTGGTAACGCTCGCCTGCGGGCCGCGCGCCGCCCCGTCGCCGGCCGCTCCGCCCGCCCCGGTCGCCAGCGGCGCGGGCGCGGCCCAAGCGCCGGCCGCCCCGGCCGCGGCCCCCGTGGCGGCGCCCGCGCCCCCGCTAGCGCCAGACCGCATCCGCGTGAGCTACTCGGCCACCTCGTTTGCCTTCCTGTCGATGTTCGCGGCCCAGGACCAGGGTTTCTACGCGCGCCAGGGGCTCGACGCCGAGCTGGTGCAAGCGGCGGCCACGGTCAGCATCGCCGGCATGGTGAACGGCGACGTGGACTTCAGCATGTCGCTCGGCTCGCTGGCGCGGGCCGCGGCCAAGGGCCTGCCGGTGCGCGTGCTGGAGGAATCGGGCACGGCACCGCAGCTCTACCTCGTCGCGCGCCCCGAGATTCGCAGCCTGGCCGACCTGCGCGGCAAAGTGTTGTCGCCCATCTCGATGGGCGGCACGAACAGCCAGACGGCCACGCTGCTGCTCCGCAAGCACGGCGTGGACCCGCAGAGCGTCCAGCTACTCGCCGGTGGCGACGCGCCGCGCCAGCTCGAGATGCTGCGCCAGGGCCAGATCGACGCGGCGCTGATCTCGCCGCCCTACCCGCTCGTCGCCCAGCGCGAGGGCTATCCGCTCCTGGCGAACGCCCAAGAGGAGATCGCCCTCGCCTTCACGGGCATCACCGCCTCGCTGGATACGCTCGCCCAGCGCGGCGATCTCGTGCGGCGGACGATCCGCGCGGAGATCGAGGCGCTGCAGTACCTGCACGCCGACCGCGAGGGGACGATCCGCCTCATGGAGCAGCGCTTCAACAGCGAGCCCGACCTAGCCGCCGCGGCCTACGACCAGATTATCGGCGCCTTCACGACGGACGGCACTGTGAGCCGCGAGGGCGTGGACAACGTGATGGCGCTCGACAAGGAGGAGGGCGAGATCCCCGACAGCGCCCAGTTCGAGGACGTCGTCGACCTGCGCCCCCTCCAGGACGTGCAGCGCGCGATGGGCCTTGCGCGCTAGCGGCCGCCGGTCGGCGCCGGCCGGCGGTTCGACACCCGCCGAACGATGCTGCTAGACTCGGTTGCTGACCGCGCGAGCAGGAGGGCGGGGCGATGGCGGCCGGGGCGCCGGTGGACTGGTCGGCGGTGGCGGGGCTGAGCGGGGCCGAGGCGCGCGCGCTCGTCCGCGCCGGCGGCTGGCGGCAGAAGACGGTGGGCATGGCGCAGGGGTGGGTGCAGGCCAACCTCGTCGTGCTGCCCGCCGCCCACGCCGCCGCCTTCCAGCAGTTTTGCGACCGCAATGCCCAGGCGTGCCCCGTGCTCGACGTGACCGCGCCGGGCTCCCCCGAGCCGCGGCGCGTGGCGGCGGGCGCCGACCTCCGCACCGACGCGCCGCGGTACCGCGTGTACCGCGGCGGCACGGTCGCCGCGGAAGTCGACAGCCTGGTGCCCTACTGGCGCGACGACCTCGTCGGCTTCGTGCTCGGCTGCAGCTTCACCTTCGAGGCGGCGCTGGCGCGGGCGGGCATCCCCCTGCGGCACATGGAGCTGGGCCTCACGGCGCCGATGTACGTCACGAACCGGCCGTGCGAGGCCGCCGGCCCGTTCGCCGGGCCGCTCGTGGTGACCATGCGCCCCGTGCCCGAGGGCCTGGTGGAGCGGGCCAGCGCGGTGACGGCCCGCTTCCCGCGGGCGCACGGCGCGCCCGTCCACGTGGGCGATCCGGCCGCGCTGGGCATCGCCGATCTGGCGCGGCCGGAGTGGGGCGACGCGGTGCCGGTGCCGCCGGGCGACGTGCCGGTGTTCTGGGCGTGTGGCGTCACGCCCCAGGCGGCGGCTGAGGCCGCGCGCCTCGACCTGATGCTGACCCATGCTCCGGCGCACATGTTCATTACCGACCTCCGCGTGGAGGACCTGGAAGATGGCTGAGACGCGGCGCATCGACCTCAACAGCGACATGGGCGAGAGCTTCGGGCACTGGACGCTCGGCGACGACGCCGCGATGGTCCAGCACATCACGAGCGCGAACCTCGCCTGCGGCTTCCACGCCGGCGACTTCACCGTGATGGACCAGACGGTGGCGCTGTGCAAGCAGGCGGGCGTCGGCGTGGGCGCGCAGCCCGGCTACCCCGACCTGCAAGGGTTCGGCCGCCGGCCCATCCCGCTGTCGCCCCAGGAGGTCGAGCAGATGGTGCTCTACCAGCTTGGGGCGCTGTACGGTTTCTGCCGCGCCCACGGCGTCGCGCTCACGCACGTCAAGCCGCACGGCGCGCTGTACAACCAGGCCGCCGAGGAGCCGGCGCTGGCGCGGGCCATCGCCTTCGGCGTGGCGCGGTTCAGCCGCGAGATCCCCCTCGTGGCGCTCGCGGGCTCGGCCGCCTACGCCGCGGCCGCCGCCGACGCCGGGCTCCGCCTGGTGCCCGAGGCGTTCGCCGACCGTCGTTACAATCCCGACGGCACGCTGCAGAGCCGCGCCTTCGCCGGCTCGCTGCTGACCGATCCCGCCGAGGCCGCCGGCCAGGTCATGCGGATCGTGGAGCAGGGCGAGGTGGTGGCGCACGACGGCAGCGTGGTGCCCGTGCGCGCCGCGAGCATCTGCTTCCACGGCGACACGCCCGGCGCGCCGCGCATCGTCGCCGCGGCGCGCGAGCGCCTGGCCGCGGCCGGCGTCACGGTCTGCCCCATCTCGGCGCTGCTCGGCCACCCGGTTGCCTGAGCCCCCCACCGCGCCGGCCCCGCGTCTCGTGCCCGCCGGCGACGCGGCGCTGCTCGTCGTCCTGGGCGAGACGATCGACCCGCGCCTGAACGCCCGCGTCCACGCGCTGGCCCGCGCGCTCGACGGCCAGCCCGGGATCGTCGATCTCGCCCCGGCCTACGCCTCGCTGCTGGTCATCTACGATCCCGCTGCGCTCGACTACGCGGGCGCCGAGGCGTGCGTGCGGGCGGCGCTGGCGGCGCTCCCCGCGCGGCCGGCGCTCGACGGGCGGGAGCGCCATCTGCCGGTGGCTTATGGCGGAGAGTACGGGCCGGACGTGCCGGCGGTGGCCGAGCGCCTGGCGCTGAGCGAGGCCGAGGTGGTCCGCCTGCACGCCGAGGCCAGCTACCGCGTGTACATGATCGGCTTCGCGCCCGGGTACAGCTACCTGGGCGAGCTGCCGGCACGGCTGGAGCTGCCGCGCCTGAGCACGCCGCGCGCGCACGTGCCGGCCGGCTCCGTAGCCATTGCCGGCCGCCAGACCGGCGTGTACTCGGTCGCCACGCCGGGCGGCTGGCACCTCCTCGGCCGCACGCCGGTGCGCCTCTTCGACCCGTGGCGCGAGCCGCCGTGCTACCTCGCGCCGGGCGACCGTGTGCGCTTCGTGCCGATCACCGCTGCCGAGTTCGAGCGGCAGGCGGCGCAGGAGCGCGGGGGGGCACCCGAGCGGCTGATTCGCGACACCGACCACGTGGAGGTCGTGGCGCCAGGGCTGCTGACGACGGTGCAGGACCTGGGGCGCACGGGCTACGCCCGCTACGGCGTACCGGCGGCGGGCGCGCTCGACGCCTTCGCCGCGCGGGCCGCCAATCGCCTGGTGGGCAACGCGGACCACGCGCCCGTGCTGGAGATCACGCTGGCCGGGCCGACGCTTCGGTTTGCGACTCCTGGTGCTGTCTTCGCCGTTACGGGCGCCGATCTCTCGTCGCAGCTCGATGGCCGGGAGGTGCCCGGCTGGACGGCCTGCGTCGCGCCGCGGGGCGCCACTCTGAAGTTCGGCAAGCGCCGCGCGGGCTTGCGCGCCTACCTCGCCGTGGCGCCCCGCGGGTTCGTCGTGGGGCCAGTGCTCGGCTCGGCGGCGACGTACCTGCGGGGGGGCTTCGGCGGCCTCGCCGGCCGCGCGCTGAAGGCCGGCGACGGGCTGCCCGCCGGCCCGGCGCCCGCCGGGCGCGAGGCGCTCGCGGGGCGCGCCCTGCCGCCGGCCGCGCGCCCGCCGTACCGCCGCGAGCCGGTGGTGCGCGTGGTGCTCGGACCGCACGCCGAGCGCTTCACCGACGAGGCGCTGGCGACGCTGCTCGCCGCCGCGTACACCGTGGGGCCGGCCTCCGACCGCATGGGCTATCGCCTCCACGGCCCGGCTCTCGCGCGCCACGAGCCGGCCGACATCCTGTCGCAAGGCTTGCCGCTCGGCGGCATCCAGGTGCCGGGCGACGGCCAGCCCATCGTCCTCCTGGCCGACCATCAGACGACCGGCGGCTATCCGCTGATCGCGACCGTCAGCAGCGCCGACCTGCCACTGCTGGCGCAGCTCGCGCCCGGCGACCGCCTGCGCTTTCGCGCCGTATCGGTGGCGGAGGCGCAAGCGGCGTACCGCGCGCAGCTGGCGGCGCTCGACGCGCTGGCGCCGCCAGCATGAGCGTCAGCCGCGCGGCCGCGTAGCCGCATAAACCAGGCAACCATGCCTGGCGAGCGGGCGGGCGCCGCGAGCAGCGGGGTGCGGCAAGCACGCTACTCGCTGATGCGCGGCCCCGGTACGGGGTTGAGACAGCCGGCCCGTTACGGGCACTTCGCCCTCGTGCTAGGCTGGTTGGTAGGAGCGCGCGGCTGCCACGGGCCGGCCGGGCGCACCGGCCGAGCCGCGGCGGCGCTTGTAACGTTTCGGCTCGCGCATCGTTCACCGGAAGGGGCCTTCAGGCCGAGGCGAGTGCCGTCCCGGCGGCGTCGGCGAGGAGTGCAGCATGCGCGCGGTGCGAACAGCCCTGTTGCTGACCGGCGTGCTGGTGATGCTGGCCAGCGCGGCCAGCCAGCCGGCGGCCGCTACGCGCAGCCTGCAGGTCGCCCCGGCCCCGCCCACGACGTGGGAGGGCGTGCTGGGCGCCACCGCCGAGCTACGCGGGCACGTGCCGCTCGCCGAGATTCCCCGCGTGCTGCTCAGCCGCGAGCAGCTCCAGGCCCGCGTGGTCGAGCAGCTTGCCCGCGACCCGGCGCCGCAGCGCCTGGCCGACAGTGCCAAGCTGTTCACGGCGCTCGGGCTGCTCGACCGCGGCGCCGACCTGCGTGGGCTGGTGCTCCAGTTCCGCGGCAACCTCGTCCTGGGCCAGTACGATACCGAGAGCAAGCAGCTCTTCGTGGTCACCGGCGCCAGCAACCTCGGCCCGCTGGAGCGGGTGACCGCTGCCCACGAGTACACGCACGCGCTGCAAGACCAGTACTTCGACTTGCAGCGGCTGCGGCCGCGCAATGCGCCCGACGCCGACCGCAGCCTCGCCGTCGCCTCGCTGGTCGAGGCCGATGCCACGCTCGTGGCCGAGCGCTACGCGAACGGGGTGCTGACGGCGGCGGAGCGCGAGGAGCGCCGCCGCCAGGTGCGCGACCTGTACCGCGAGGTCGATCTGGATAGCATCCCGCTGGTCGTGCGGGAGCAGAGCTATTTCCCCTACACCGAGGGCGTGCGCTTCTTGCGGCAGGTGCTGGGCGACGAGGCGCTGCGTGGCGAGGGCGAGGGGTACGGCCCAGCCGTGGACCGCCTGTTCGCCGATCCGCCGCAGTCCACCGCGCAGATCCTGCACCCCGAGCGCTACCAGCGCCATCAAGCGCCGGTGGCCGTCAGGCTGGACAATTACGCGGCGACGCTAGGCGACGGCTGGCGCGAGAGCCGGCGGGGCGTGCTCGGCGAGCTGGACCACCGGCTGATCCTTCAGCAGTACGTGGACGCTGCGGTCGCGGCTCGCGCCGCCGAGGGCTGGGCGGGCAGCAGCTACGCGCAGTACGAGTCCGACCGGGGCGAGGTGGCCGTGGTGGTCCGGACGCGCTGGGATAGCCCCGCCGAGGCCGCCGCGTGGCAGGACGCCTACACGCAGGCGGCCCAGCGCCGCTACGGCGACGGGTTGGTCGCCGAGCCCGCTCCGGCCGGCCAACGGCTCTGGCGCACGCCCGACGGCGCGCTGCTGCTGGGCGGCGATGGCGCGGAGACGGTGCTGGCCGTGGCCCCCACGGCGGCGCAGGCGGCCGGCCTGGCGGCGCCAGCCCCGACGCCGCCGCTCGGGCTCCTGCCAGCCGTCGGCGGCCCGGCGCTCTCGTACACGTCGCCGTCGCGCGCCGCGGCGCTCGTCCCCTGAGCGCGGCAGGAGCGCTAGTCGCTCCCGAGACAACGCCGAGCCCGCCGCCGCCACGCGCGCCCCACCTTTGTGACCTGGGACGCACCCCCGCGCGCGGTCCTCTTTGACGGCGTCGGAAGGGGCGCGTACCATGTGGGGGAGCGCGGCGCGTAGTAGGGAGGCAGACTCATGGCCAAGCCGATGATCCGGCACATCGCCGTCTGCGCGGAGGACGTGCGAGGGCTCGCGGACTTCTACAAGGCCACCTTCGGGATGGACGAGGTCGGCGGCGTGAACCCGGGCGACGGCAAGTTCGCCGTGTTCCTGTCCGACGGCTACATCAACCTGGCGATCCTCCCCGCGCGGGGCGGGAAGGAAGGCATCAACCACCTGGGCTTCCAGGTCGACGACATCGAGGCCACCGGCCGCGTGGCGAAGGAGGGCGGCGCGCAGACCGGCATCGCGCCGCGCCCGCGCGACGGCCGCTACGCCGAGTTCCGCTTCCACGACCCCGTCGGCACGCCCGTCGATCTCTCGGAGGCGGGCTGGGCCACCGAGCGCCCGCCCGCCGAGGCCGGGGCGGCGCGCGGCTAGCCCGCGCGCTCACCCGCTCGCCGCCCCTCATACCGAATCCGGGGGTGGCGTTCCCTTACGCCCTCTCCCTCTGGGAGAGGGTCGGGGTGAGGGCCCGCCTCCGTCGGCGAACCCCAGGCCCAGATCGGATATCACCCGCCCCGGAGCCCGGCGCAGCCGCCGGGCTCTTTGCCGTGGCGGTGAGTGTAAATAACCTCACACCCCGGCTGTTGCCGGCTTAACTGTGCTCCCGGAACGAGCGGCCTAGAATGGCGTCGTAGGGTACGGAGAGCGTTTCGGGAGGGCGAAATGACGCGGAAGATTACGAGCGGCAAGGTTTTCGCGGGAATGCTCGGCCTGGCGCTACTGAGCGGCGTGTTCGCGGCGGGCGTCGAGGACTTTCAGAGCGCCCGGCTGGCGCTGGCCGGCTCGACGAATCCCTGGGGCATGGATTCGTGCCAGCGCGGTTATTCCTTCGACGCCGTGGCGGGCGTCGACCGCGAGGAGCTGGTCTGCTGGACCAACGATTTCACGCTCAACGTACCGGAGCCTGTCGCCCGCTAGCGATCTATCGCGCGCAGCGCTGCAAGGGCTACCCTGCCAGCGCGCCGGCCAGGCGGGCGAGCGCGGCCGGGTACCGGTAGTGCGTGCGGGAGTGGCTGTCGTCGAACTCCTCGTGCAGGTAGCGGACGCCGAGCGCGTCGAGCCGCCGCGCGAGGATGCGCGCCCCGTACTGAAGCTGATACTCGTCGCGCGTGCCCGCCTCGAAGAACAGCAGCCGCAGCGCGCGCAGCGCCGGCGCGTGTGCGGCCACGAGGTTCACCGGGTCCCACGCCAGCCAGCGCTCCCACACCGCCGCGTCTAGCTCGCCCGTAGAGGGGTCGAACGGCAGGTCGAAGTAGTAGGGCGGCCGCTGCAGGTTCGGCGAATAGGCCATCGCCATCGCCGCAACGCTGAGCGCACCGAACAGCTCGCCCGGTTTCTTCTCCAGCGCCAGAAACGCGTCCAGCACGGCCGCGGCCGAGCCGTAGCGGCCGATCGCGCGCAGCAGCTTCGGGAAGTCGGGCTTGTAGCACAGCTCGAAGTAGCAGTCGGGGCTGTGCGCGCTGATCGCCCCGAACACCTCCGGGTGCCGCATGCCCAGCACGAGCGCCGCGTAGCCGCCGCTCGACTTGCCGGCAATGCCGCGCGCGGCGGCATCCGCCCGCGTGCGGTAGCGCGCGTCTACGTGGGCCACCACGTCGCCGACGACGTAGTCCTCGTAGCGCCCGTTCGCGGGCGAGTTGAGGTACTGGCTGCCGCCGAAGCGGGTGAAGCCGTCCACCACCACCAGGATCGCCTCCGGCGCGCCGAGCGCCAGCGCGCGGTCCATCGCCTCGGGCAGCGACGGCGCCCAGGGGTCGTGGTTCAGCGCGCCCAGCGCCGTGCCCGCGAAGCCTGACAGCCAGTAGATCACCGGATAGCGCCGGTCGGGCGCGGCCGCGTAGCTGGGCGGCAGGTAGACGGGCAGCGGCCGGCGCGCCGGATCGCCGTGCGGGTTGTCGCGCAGCGCCGCGCTGTCTAGTGTGTCCACAATCACGGTGCCGCGAAGCATCATCGTTGCCTCACGTGAATGCCCTCACCCGCCCTCTCCCAGGGGGAGAGGGCGACCGGCGCCGCCCGTGTCGGTTCCCTCTCCCCCTGGGAGAGGGTTAGGGTGAGGGCACTTCCTGTTGCACTCATCGTAGCCCGCCGGTACGATGAGGCCAAGGCCGCACACGGCCGCGCGCCCGGCCACTCGCGCAGCAGGGAGGAGCGCCATGCCCGCGGAGTTCCGCATCATCGACGCCGACGGCCACGTGATGGAGCTGGACGAGCAGTTGGCCGAGTACATCGGCCCGCCCTACGACGGCCTGGAATGGCATCGCAGCTACGGCTTCTGGCCCGGCCTGACCGGCGACGGCAACCTGCGCTCGCTGCGCCAACCGGGCGGCTGGGCGGGCGGCGGCACGGGCCCCGACGCGCAGGACTGGCTGCGCTTCCTCGACATCAACGGCGTCGAGCGCACGGTCCTCTACCCCACCCAGGGCCTCACCCACGGCATGATTCGCGACCCAGAGTGGGCCGTGGCGCTCGCTCGCGCCTACAACGACTGGCTGCACGACCGCTTCCTGCGCGTCAGCCCGCGGCTGCTGGGCGTGGCGCTGCTACCGGTGCAGGACGTGGGCGCCGCGGTGGAAGAGCTGCGGCGCTGCGTGACCCAGCTCGGCATGCCGGGGGCGGTGCTGCCGGCGGTGATCGCGGGTGGCCGCACCTGCGCCGGCCCGGAGTTCGACCCGCTCTGGGCCGCCGCGCAAGAGCTAGACGTGCCGGTTTCGACGCACGGCGGCACGACGGCCACGCTCGGCCTCGACGGCATCGGTGCCAACTTCACCGTCGGCCACCTGCTGGAGCATCCTTTCGCGCAGTTCCGCCAGTTCGGCGCCATGATGTTCGAGGGCGTCTTCGAGCGCTTCCCGCGCCTGCGCTACGGCTGCCTGGAGTGCGGCATCGGCTGGCTGCCGTGGTTCATCGACCGCATGGACGAGGAGCTAGAGCGCAAGGCGCAGTATTCGCCGCAGTGCAAGCGCAAGCCGAGCGAGTACGTGCGCGACGGCAACATCTTCTTCGCGGCCGAGGTCGAGGAGGGCGCGCTGCCCCTCGCGATCGACTACGTGCGGCCCGACGTGATCCTGTGGGCGTCGGACTATCCGCACGAGCGCGACCAGCGCGACTTTAGCGGCGACATCCCCGCGCTGCTGGAGCGCACGGACATCGCGGACGACGTGAAGCGGCAGATCTGGTACGACAACCCGACGCGCTTCTACCGCCTCGATCGCCTGCCCGACACGGCCGGGGTCGTCCGTGCCGCCGTCGCCGCCGGCTGAGCGCCGCATCCGCGCGCTACGGGGTGTCGGCGCCGGTCCGCCTGCCAGTGGGCGGGCGCCGACGCGTGTCGCGCGGCCCGGACCAGTCCTCGCCCAGTACCGATCGCACCCACTCGGCAATCGCGGCGTCGGCTGTCCGGAGAGCGTCGTCGAGCGTCGGGTACCGTTCGGCGCTCTCCCAGATCATGCCGCCCTCATCCAGCACGCGAATCCACGACGGAGACATGCCATCATCTCCGATTTCGATCCATCCGTAGCCTCTCACGAAGCGGGCGACGTGCGGAAATGCCTGATCGGCGGACGTGCTCATCGGCGCACCCTTTACTCCTCCCTCCGCCACACCGCGTTGTCTCGTCCCTGGCCTACCCGAACGGACAGGTGGCGGCCGGCCGAACGAGCAGGCTAGCCGGGCGTCATCGCACGCTATCATGTTGGCGCGCGGGACCACCCGCGACTGGCACCCTGGAGACACGCAATTATGATGGACCGAGGCTGGTGGTCGTATCTGCGCTACGACGAGCAGCGCGACCGCCCGGTCGTGACGCGCGCGCTATTGCGCCGCGTGCTCGGCTACGCCCGCCCGTATAGCCGCCGTATCGCCCTTATGCTGTTCGTCATTTCCCTGAGCACCGCCCTGGCGCTGATCCCGCCGCTGCTCCAGCGCAGCCTCATTGACGACGCGCTGGCCCGCCGCGACTACAGCCGCCTCCACCTGCTGGCGCTCGGCATGATCGTCGTGCCGGTGCTGATCGGGCTGCTGGGCGTCGCGCAGCGATACCTCGGCTCCGCGGTCGGCGAGGGCATCATCTTCGACCTGCGCTGCGCCCTGTTCGCCCACATGCAGCGCATGTCGCTGCGCTTCTTCACCGATACGAAGACTGGCGAGCTGATGTCGCGCCTGAACAACGACGTGGTCGGCGCGCAGCAGACCGTCACCACGACGATGGTCAACCTGTTCTCCAACGTGCTCTCGCTCTTCGCCACGATGGTCGTGATGATCGCGCTGGAGTGGCGGCTCACCCTGGTGGCGATCGCCCTCCTGCCGCTGTTCGTGTTCCCGGCGCGTCGGGTGGGCAACATCCTGCGGGGCATCGCCCGTGAGCAGATGACCGCCAACGGGCAGCTCAACGCGCTCATGAACGAGACGCTGGGCGTGAGCGGCGCGCTGCTGGTGAAGCTGTTCGGCCGGGCGCCGGCGGAGACCGAGCGCTTCGCCGAGCGCGCGGCGCGCGTGCGCGACCTGGGCATTCGCAACGCGCTAGTCGGGCGCTGGTTCTTCCTCGGCCTGAGCCTGGTGAGTGCGGTCGGCACGGCGCTCGTGTTCTGGCTCGGCGGCCTGCTCGTCCTCCAGGGCGTGTTCACCGTCGGCACGATCGTCGCCTTCGGCGCCTACCTCACGCAGCTCTACGGGCCGCTCTCGGCGCTGACCAACGCCCGCGTGGAATTCGCCACGTCGCTGGTCAGCTTCGAGCGCGTGTTCGAGACGCTCGACCTGCCGGTCGAGATCGCCGACCGCCCCGGCGCCGTCGCCCTGCGCGACGTGGCGGGCGACGTGCGCTTCGAGCACGTCTCGTTCAGCTACCAGCTGGCGGCGGCCGCCGGCCCGCACCTCGCGGAGGTCAATCGCTGGCGCTCGCGCACCATGCCGTCGCTGGCGGACCGACCTACCCCTCCGGCCCAGCAAGGCTCACGGACCTCTGCCTCGCGCCCGATCGGGACGGCGGAGCCGACGGCAGCCCCGGCCGGCGCAGCCAATGGGACGGGGGCCTTGAGCGCGAATGGGACGAATGGGGCGGACGGGCTGGTCGCCGCGGGCAACGGTGCGGGCCCTGATGCAGCCGCGAACGGACACGAGGATCTGGCGCCGGCGGCGCCCCGCTGGGCGCTGCGCGACGTGAGCTTCGCGGTGCGGCCGGGGCAGCTGGCCGCGCTGGTCGGGCCGAGCGGCGCGGGCAAGACGACGATTACCTACCTGCTGCCGCGCCTGTACGACCCGACGGAGGGCCGCATCCTGGTGGACGGCCACGACCTGCGCGACGTGACGCTCGACTCGCTCACCGCCCAGATCGGCATGGTCACGCAGGAGCCCTACCTGTTCCACGACACGATCCGCGCGAACCTGCTGTACGCGCGCCCCGACGCCACGCCCGCCGCGCTCGAGGCCGCCTGCCGCGCGGCCAATATCCACGAGTTCATCGCGGCGCTGCCCGAGGGCTACGACACGATCGTCGGCGAGCGCGGCTATCGGCTGTCGGGCGGCGAGAAGCAGCGCCTGGCGATCGCCCGCGTGCTGCTGAAAGACCCGCGCATCCTCGTCCTCGACGAGGCGACCTCGCACCTCGACTCGCAGTCCGAGGCGCTCATTCAGGCGGCGCTGGAGCGCGCGATGCAGGGCCGCACGAGCCTGGTGATCGCCCACCGTCTGAGCACGATCCTCGCGGCCGACGTGATCCTCGTCGTCGACGGCGGCCGCCTCGTGGAGCGCGGCACGCACGCCGAGCTACTCGGCAGGGGCGGCCTCTACGCTCAGCTCTTCGAGACGCAGTTCCGCCCCGCGGCCCTGGCCGCCACTAACGGCGCTCTCACTAGTTCCGCGCGCGCCGACAGCTAAACCCCTCGGCTGGCGCCGAGTGGCAGCTACAGCGATTTTCGTGGACGCTTACCCGAAAGGTAGACTCTCTCGTGCACTGTCAAGTGGCGGCCGTGGCCCGGGCGGGGGCTCGTCCCCCGCCGCCCTCAGTGTTAAGCATCCTGAGCACCGCTATGGGACCAAGGGGCTCTACTTACCCTCAGGAGTCGAGCAGCTGCAAGCCGTACTGAACGAAGTTGTGATCGAAGCTGAAGGCGGTCGGGATGCGCAGCCGCTCCATAACGGCGAAGCTGGTCGCGTCGGTCAGCGAGAAGTTCTTATCGTCGTATCGATGGATGATCTCGCGAGCGCGCTGCTCATCCCGGTAGCTCACGCGGACGATTGCCGTGGGACTCTGATCGATCTCGCGAAGCACGCGAGCGGCCAGGTCACGGCCACGACGAATGAGCAGCAGCGCATGAATCTCGGCCAGAATGTAGTTCGTCGTAAACAGGCGAGTAGGCCGGCCGTCGAGCCCGCGCAGGATCCTGACCGCTGCACCATGCCGAGTGGACTCAGATGCGGCGATGGCGTAATAGGCGCTGGTGTCCACCAACACGCGATGTAGCCCGAAGGCAGGACGTCCCGTCATTCGTGGGTATCTTCATACGCTTCTGCCAGGTATTTGTGCTTGTTCTCGGCCACGTCGGTTGGAGCGTCAGGGTCGTACCCCGCCAGGTCGACGAGTCTCCACAGCGACGCAACCGCGCTCGCGGCTTCGTCGGACGGAGTGTCGGACTGGCTCGGTTTCCCGCGGGCCCCCACCCGGACCGGCTTCGCGATGTGCTCGGCATCCGCCTTGTCGACGCGCACGGCGCGGCCGACCTTTACCGCAGGTAGGCGACCATCGGCGATGAAGCGCCGCACCGTGACGGTACTCACTCTGAGGAGGTCCGCGGTCTCCTGAACGGTTAGCAGCTCCACGTCTCTCGCCTTTCGACTGCTCAGCTGTTATCAGTTGCTATCATACTGCAGCGGACTGAGGAGATAGAGCGATGCCCCGGCTCGTCACGGTGCGCAGCGCGCTGGTCGCGGTCTGGCTCGGGGTGGGCCTGCTGAGCCCGCGGCCGACGGCATGGGCCGATGACTGCCCAGCGCCACCGGTCGTCGATCTGGCGACGCGGCTGCAGGTGGGCTTGCAGGACGACGCGGTGTTCGGCGTGCCTGCCGCCGAGGTGTCGTCGGTGTTCTATCCAGTCACGCAGGCGCGGGCGCTCCCGGCCGACTTCGGGCCGGACGATCTCGTGCGCACGGCCATTGGCAGCGCACCGCAAGGCTCGATGCCCGTGCGCCGGCTCATCGTCCCCGACCTGGAAGCGATGTTCGCCGCGGCGCGCGCCGACGGCGTGGTGCTCGGGATCGTCTCGGGCTACCGCAGCTACGCGAGCCAGGCGGCGCTGTTCGACGCCGCGGTGCGCCAGCAGGTAGCGCAGGGGGCCGACCGCGCCGACGCGGAGGCGCGCGTGAACCGCTTCCGCGCCCGTCCCGGCCACTCGCAGCACCAGCTTGGCACCACGGTGGACCTGACCTCCCCGGAGGCGAGCAATGCCCTCGGCCAGCGCTTCGACCAATCGAGCGCGGCGCGGTGGCTCCACGAGCACGCGGCGGAGTACGGCTTCGTAATTCCCTACACCGAGGACGACGAGCCGTATACCGGCTACGCGAACGAGCCGTGGCACGTCCGCTGGGTGGGGCGCGACCTGGCGGCGTTCATGATGGCCGACGGCTACCTCGACCGCCCCACGCCGACGGCCGACGACTACCTGGTGGCGCTCGACGCGCTGCTCTCCGGTGCAGTCGCAAGCTGCGGCGGCTAGGCCCAGCGGGGCACACTTCGTTGCGCCCGCCTGCCCCCCGGCTTGCAGAGTGCTATCCTCGTCAAGAAGCGGCGGTGGCTGAGCGGGGGAGACGAGGAGGGACCATGGGAGCCGGGGAGGGGCGCGGCGCGGCCAGCCCGCGCCGCCGCAGCGAGAGCGCTCGCCTGATCTGTCTGCTGCTGACAAGCGCGTTCCTGGGCGCACTCGCCTGCGGGCCGAGCGGAGTGGCGGCCCTGCCGGCGCCTGCGCCGGCCACCAACGCGCCGCCGGCCCAGGGTGGCACCTGGATCACCCTGGCGCCGCTGGAAGAGCCGCGCCAGGAGCTGGGCGTGACGGCGCGTGAGGCCACCGTGTACGCGCTGGCGGGCTTCCTGCCGGACGGCTCGCCCAGCGCCACCGCTGAGGCCTACGACGTCGCCGGCGACCGCTGGCGCCGCATTGCGTCCGTGCCGCAGGCGCTGCACCACCCCGCCGCGGCCACGCTGGACGGCACGGTCTACCTGATCGGCGGCTACGACGACCGAGGTGCGGTGGACTCGCTCTGGGCCTACGACGCCGCCGCCGACCGTTGGCAGCGCCGCGCCGCCATGCCCACCGCCCGCGGCGCACTGACCGCGGTCGTGCTCGACGGGCGCCTGTACGCCATCGGCGGCGACCGGGGGCGCTCGGTGCGCGACGTGGCGGCCTACGATCCGGCCGCCGACGCCTGGGAGACGCTGCCGCCCATGCAGCACGCCCGCGACCATCTGGCGGCGGCCGTGGTGAACGGCCGCATCTACGTGGCCGGCGGGCGTGACGGGCGCGATTTCACGATGAACGTGCTGGAGGAGTACGACCCGGCCAGTCGTGCCTGGACCGACCGCGCGGCGATGCCGACCGGCCGCTCGGGCGTCGCCGCGGCGGCCGTCGGCGGGCGCGTTTACGTCTTTGGCGGCGAGGGCAACCGCGACAGCCCACAGGGCATCTTCGATGCGGTGGAGGCGTACGACCCCGCCCAGGACGCCTGGACGCGCCTGCCGCCGATGCCCACACCGCGCCACGGGATCAACGCCGCGGTCGTCGGCAATCGCATCTACCTCCCCGGCGGCGCCACCGTCGAAGGCTTCGGCACGACCGGCGTGAACGAAGCGTACGAGCCGTCATAGCCCGCGACGCGGTCGCCCGCGCGTATCGGGCGCCGAGCGCCGGCCGCGGCGTCGCGGCTCAGTGGCGCCCGAAGAAGTCCGTCACCACGGGCGTTACCTGCTCGGGGACTTCCCACAGGAACAGGTGACGACCGCCCTCGACGATCGCTAGCTCGGCGCCGGGGATGGCGGCGGCGAGGCGGTGGGCGGCGTCGAAGTTGTTGCCGCTGGCACGCGCCACCTGGTCACCGCGGCTCACCAGCACCAGCGTGGGCACGGCGATCTCGCCCGCGCGGTCGCCGATCGAGTGGCGCAGCCGCGCGTCGATGTGCTCCAGGTAAAGCGCCAGCGGCGGGCGGTGCGCCCAGACCGCCTGGCGCAGCGCCTCGATGCGCTCGGGGTGAGCAGCGCGGAACTCTGGCGTGAACGTGTACGCCTGGTCCAGGTGCTCCTGCCAGTAGCCCCACCAGCCGCGCTCGCCCAGCGCCAGCGCCACGTCGAGGGGAATGTTGCCGCCCGCGCCGCTGCGGCCGACGCCGGTCGCGATCAGCACCTGGCTGCGGACCCGCTCCGGCCAGCCGAGCGCCAGGTGCTGCGCCACCCGCCCGCCCATCGACATCGCGAAGAGGTGCGCCCGCTCGACCCCCAGCGCGTCCAGCAGCCCGACCACGTCGGCGGCCAGCTGCTCGGTCGAGTAGGGGCCGGGCGCCCAGGTGCTGCGCCCGACGCCGCGCCAGTCGAAAGCAATGGTCTGGAAGCGCTCGGCGAGGGCCGGCAGGCAGCTCAGCTCCCACACCTCCACCGGCCAGCCCGTCGCGTTCAAGAACAGGACGGCATCGCCCAGGCCGCGCGTCTCGTAGTAGAGCGTAACGCCGTTCGCCTGCGCCAGCGGCATCGGCTACTTCACCTCGCGGGCAACGCTGGCGTCGAGCAGGTCTTCGGGTCGCAGGCTCCGTGCCTCCGGGTGGTCGGTCGCGACCTCGTCGATCACGAGCTGCAGCCCCTCCAGGCGCGGCAGCAGGTCGTCGGGCAGCACGCGCGCGTAGTAGGCGTAGGTCTCCTCGGCCGTCGCCTGGTCGTCCAGCTGCAGCCACTTCTTGACCGTGCGGATGCCTAGCTCGCGGTCGCTCTTGAATGCCTTCTCGCCGTCGGCCACGCTCTGCAGGACGCGCCGTGCCGTGTCGCGGTTGCTCGCCAGCCACTCGCGGTTTACCACCAGCACGTCTTGGGGATAGGCGATGCCCAGATCGGTGGTGTCGAGTAGCACGCGCAGCCCCTCCTTCTCGGCGATCGATCCGAAGGGCGGGTCCACCAGCGTGGCCTGGACGGCGCCGCTCCGCAGCGCCGCGACGCGCTCGTTCTGCGCGCCCACTTGCAGGATGGTCGTCTCGCGCTCGGGGTCCACGCCGGCCTGGCGCAGCAGGAACCGCAGGATCGAGTCGGCCGCGCCGCCGAAGCTGTTCACGCCGATGCTTTTGCCCCGCAGGTCGGTGAGCGTGGTGATGTCGCGCGTGGTCGCTAGCTGGTAGGGCATCGTGTCGAAGGTCGAGCCGATGATCACCAGGTCGCCGCCGGCCAGGCGCACGTTGACCGTGGAGCTGCCGCTGACCGAGGCGATCACAACCTCACGCGACAGGAGCGCCGCCTGCACGGCCTGCGACCGGCCCAGGTTCACCAGATCGACGTCCAGCCCGTTGCGGGCGAACGTGCCGCCCTCGAGCGCCGCCCACAAAGCAGAGTGGACGGCCGTGACGTTGGCGAAGCCGATCGTGAGCGGCTGGCGCGCTTGCTCAGGCGACACGCCCGTCGTCACGGGCGCGGCCGGCGCGGTGGGCGCCGCGCCGCTGTTCGCGCCGGAGCCGTTGGCTGCGGGCGCGCTCGACGGGGCCGATGCGCCGCCGCCGCAGGCGGCGAGCCACACCACGACGAGCAGCGCCAGCCAGGGACGTGGGAACGGGGACATGGGGACCTCCTCGCGCGCCGTTATAGCAGGCGGTTCGTGGGCCGGCAACCACCACGCTGCGCCCCAGGCCCGTCCTCCGCCGCGCGGGGCCTAGCAGCCGGCGCCCGCCAGGATGCCGTGCGGCGGCGTCACCTGGGCGGGGGCGGGAACCGGCGTTACGGGGTAGTTGGCGGCGCCGAAGGTACTGGTAGTCGGCTGGCTTGCAGAGGGATAGAGCTGGCAGGCCGGTACGCCGCTGCCGAGCGGACTGCTCGGCGCGGTGCTGGGGGCCGGGCACGCGGGTGTCGTCTGAGCCGGCGCGCTCGCGGCCGCGCCGGGCACGGGCGCGGCGAGACTGCTGGTTGTGGGCTGACTGGCCGAGGCGAAGAGCTGGCAGGGCGCCGCGGGCCCGTACGCGCCGGCCAGGCTGCCGCTCGGCGGCTGGCAAGCGGCCGGGGCCAGCAGTGCCGTGGGAGCGGTGCCCACGGCCGGGGCGCTGCCGGCGGCGGGCAGGCCCCCCGACGGGTAAGCCGCGCACGCCGGCGCGATGGCAATTCCTGCGGGCCCGATATCAGCGGCCGCGCAGCCCGACGTCGCGTAGTGCCCCGTGCTGTCGGCATACAGCCCGTACGCGCCGGAGCAGCCCGATCCCGTGGCCAGGGGCGGAGCGGTCGGCGGCGGCGTGGGCGGAACCAACGGCTCCGCACCGGCGGCGCCGCTGGCGGTGGTCGCCGCGCGCTGACTCGCCGTGGCTGGGTCGCCGTGCCCGTCCTCGGTCTCTGACGAGGATCGCGGCTCGGTCGTGCCGTCCTGCGCCTGAGCCACCGGCCCGGCGGCCAGCGGCACGAGCCCTAGCGCCAGGATGGCGAGCCAAACGAGTAGCTGGCCGTGGATACGTGCGGGTCCCCCCATTTATCCCCTCCCGCCCGGCTCGCGCCATTCGGTCGCCGAGGAGCCGGCTGGCCGGCCTCCAGTTTGCCCACCAGCGCCGCCCGTGCTGACCGGATAATCGGCCGGTCGAAGCGCCAGTCTGAGTCGGATGCCTGACACGGTACGCTACCGGAAGCGGGCGGCGCAAGCCGCGCGCGGCGCGTAGGGGCCGTCAGACGGCGGTGATGAAACAAAAAGATGGAGCAAAAAATTGACAGAGGATAGCAATCTGCTAAACTGACCTTAGCAGATTGCTATGGGGGCGTCGGGCGGAGGCGATGGCGATGGACCTGCTCTCGGCCATGTTCCTGGGCTGCTTCGTCTTTGGCTTCGTGGCGGTGCTTGCCTCGTTCCTGCTGGGCGGCCTGCACGGCTTCCACGTCGGCGGCGTCCATCTCGATCTGCCCGGCCAGCACGTCGCCGCGCACGGCGCGCACGCCGCGGTCCACGGCGGCGACGTGGGCCATCACGGCGGCGGCTCGGACGAAGGCCTGTTCCCGATCAATCCGACGACCGTGCTGACCTTCCTCACCTGGTTCGGCGGCGCCGGCTTCATCCTCCGCAACTACTACGGGCTCGTCGCGTTGCTGAGCCTCGCGCTGGCCGCCCTGATCGGGCTGGCGGGCGGCGCCATCGTGTTCTGGTTTCTCCTGAAAGTCATGCTGCCGGGCCAGACGGTCATGCTCCAGGCCGACTACGATCCGGTGGGCAGTGTCGGGCGCCTCACGATGCCCATCCGCCCGGGCGGGGTGGGCGAGGTGGTGTACCGTCGGGGCGGCACGCGCCGCAGCGCGGGCGCGCGCAGCCTGGACGGCCGGGCGCTGGACAAGGGAGCGGAGGTGGTTATCGCGAGGTACGAGCGCGGCTTGGCCTACGTGCAGCCGTGGGACGAGTTTGTCTCGCGGGAAGGCCGCCCCAGCGCGGCAGAAGGGAACTAGCGAGCCACCATGTCCATTGGATTCCTGGGCGTCATCGTCATCGCCCTGGCGCTGGTGTTCTTCGTGTTCATTCTCGTGGGCCTTCTAGGTAGTCTCTACCGGAAGGTGCCGCCCAACCGGGCGCTCATCGTCTACGGTAAGGGCGGCGTCCACATCGTGGCCGGCGGCGGCCGCATCGTCTTCCCGATGATCCAGAGCGCCGAGGAGCTGTCGCTCGAGCTGATGTCGTTCGACGTGGCGCCCGACCAGGACTTCTATACCGCGCAGGGCGTCGCGGTGCGCGTCGAGGCCGTGGCGCAGCTCAAGGTGCGCTCGGACCCGGAGAGCATCCGCACGGCCGCCGAGCAGTTCCTGAGCAAGGCCCCAGCCGAGCGGGAGGCGCTGATCCGGCTGGTGATGGAGGGCCACCTGCGCGGCATCATCGGGCAGCTGCGCGTCGAGGAGATCGTGAAGCAGCCCGAGATGGTGGGCGAGAAGGTGCGCCAGACCTGCTCCGAGGATGTCGACAAGATGGGCCTGGAGGTCGTCTCGTTCACGATCAAGCAGGTGCGCGACGAGAACGAGTACATCGCCAACATGGGCAAGCCCGACATCGCGCGCATCAAGAAGGAGGCCGACATCGCGGCGGCCGAGGCGGCGCGCGACACGGCGATCCGCCAGGCCGAGACGGCGCGCGAGGCGGCGGTGGCCCGGGCGACGGCCGACCAGGAGCGGGTGATCGCCGAGCTGGCCTCGCAGACGCGGCAGGCCGAGGCCTCGCGCGACCTGGAGCTGAAGAAGGCGGAGTACGAGGCGTCGGTCAAGAAGGCCCAGGCGCAGGCCGACAAGGCCTACGACATCCAGGCCAACGTCATGCAGCAGCAGGTCGTGGCCGAGCAGGTGCGCGTCGAGCGCGTGCAGCGCGAGGAGATGGTCAAGGTCCAGGAGGCCGAGATCGTCCGCCGCGAGAAGGAGCTGGCGGCCACGGTGCTGAAGGCCGCCGAGGCCGAGCGCCTGCGCATCGAGACGCTGGCCGAGGCCGAGCGGCAGCGCTTGCAGCTCGAAGCCGTGGGCCGCGCCGAGGCGACGCGGGCGCAGGGCCTCGCCGAGGCCGACGTGCTGCGCACGAAGGGCACGGCCGAGGCGGAGATCATCCGCGCCAAGGGGCAGGCCGAGGCCGACGCGATGGGCCTGAAGGCCGAGGCGTTCCAGCACTACAACCAGGCGGCCGTGCTCGACAAGGTTCTGGGCGGCATGCCGGAGATGGCGCGCGCATTCGCCGAGCCGCTGGCGAAGGTGGACAAGATCACGATCGTGTCCACGGGCAACGGCGGGCACGGCCTGGGCGCCGACCAGCTCACGGCCGACATGGCCAAGATGATCGTCCAGGCACCGGCACTCTTCGAGTCGCTGACGGGCGTGAAGCTGGCCGACCTGCTGGCGCGGGTGCCGGTGCTCGGCGACGCGGCGGACCGCCCGCCGCCCGCCCCGCCGGCCGTCGGCAACGGCGAGGCGCACTAGCGAGCGGGGCACGGGCTTTGCCCGCTGGCACGGCCCGTGCCCCACGCCTATCGGACGGCGTCGCCACGGGGCGGGGAGCGGTCCCCGGCCGTCGCCACCGGCGTCCCCGCTGGGCGGCCCGCGGCCGACCCGCCGATGCACAGGCTTGCCGAGAGGACAACGGGGTTGAAGCTGAGCGAGAAGCTGCGTCATCTGCGCGCCGTCGAGGGCGAGCTGCGCGGCCTGGGCCGCCCGCTCACCAAGGCGGAGGTGGCCCGCGCGATGCGTGCCGAGCTGGACGCGGGGTTGAGCGAGGCATACCTGTCGCAGCTGGAGAGCGGTCGGCGCCGTCACCTGACGGCGCCGACGCGGGGCCTTCTCGCTCGCTTCTTCAAAGTCCATCCGGGGTACCTTGTGGACGATCCGGCGGGCTACGAGACGACGATTCTCACGCAGGCGCTGGAGCCGCGCGGGGGGCTGGGGGCGTGGCTGCTCGATCGCGCCGAGGAGCTACGCGACGATCCGGCGCTCTACCACCTGTTCCTGCGGCTGGGGCGCAGCCCGTCGCCCCGCGACACGCTGCTGCTGCTCGACGCGATACTGAACGAGGCGCCCGAGCGGCCGGAGATGCTCAGCTATCCCGCGACCAGCTGAGCGCGGCTGGCTAATCGTCCACGCGAAGGATACGCTCATGGCTCGACTGGACGAGCGCGGGGAGGCGCGCGAGCTGCTCTACGCGGCGATCGCCGCGGAGCACCAGCTCCACGAGGCGGCGGCGCGGGAGGCGGCCGCCACGCGCCGCTGGGCGGCCCGCGCCGCGCTAGCCGAGAGAAAGGAGGCGCCCGACCTGGCCGACGCCGCGCGCCAGCGGGCGGCGGAGCACGAGCGCCGCGCCCGCGAGTACCGCGCGGAAGCCGCCCGCCACCAGGCGCACATCGCGGCGCTGAAGGCCGCGCTGCGCCAGCCCGGCGCGCTCGCCACGGCCCCGCCCGTCCCGACGGAGGACTACGACGCCGTCGCGCGACGCCTCGCCGCGCTGGAGCGCGAGGACCGACTGGATCGTGACCTGGCCGAGCTGAAGCGTCAGCTTGGCCGCCGGTAACCGACCCCCGGCGCGAATCACGGCGGGCGCACGCCCCGCCGAGGAGGAGACAGATGGGTATTCTCGACCGTGTGGGCACGCTCGTCCGCGCCAACATCAACGACCTGCTGGACCGAGCCGAAGACCCGGAGAAGATGATCCGGCAGCTGCTCCAGGACATGGAGAACCAGCTCATCCAGGTCAAGACGCAGGTCGCGGCGGCGATCGCCGACGAGCAGCGGCTCAAGGAGCGCTGGCAGCAGAACCAGCAGCAGGCCGACGAGTGGCAGCGCAAGGCCGAGCTGGCCGTCCAGAAAGGCCAGGACGACCTCGCGCGGGAAGCCCTGGCCCGCCGCAACACCTTCCAGCAGACCGCGGCTGGCTTCAAGGAGCAGTACGACGAGCAGGCCAAGCAGGTCGAGCAGCTTAAGGACGCTCTGGACAAGCTCGAGGCGAAGATCCAGGAGGCGCGCACGAAGAAGGACCTGCTCATCGCGCGCAGCCGGCGGGCTCAGGCCGAGCAGCAGATCCACCAGACCATGGCCCGAGCCGACACCACCAACGTCACCGGCGGCTTCGAGCGCATGGAAGAGAAGATCCGCATGCAAGAGGCGCGCGCGAAGGCGCTCGGCGACCTCGACCACGACACCGTGGACGAGCGCTTCAAGCAGCTCGAGCAGGAGGACGAGGTGGACCGCCAGCTCGCCGAGCTGAAGGCCCAGCTGGGCGGCGGCTCGGCGTCGCCCTCGCTGCCGCCCGCCGGCGGGACATCCGGCAGCACCACCGGCGCGCCCTAGTGCCTCTTGCCGGCTACGCGAGCGGCCAACGTCCGGTAGGGGCGGGTCTCGTGCCCGCCCGCGGCCGGTGGCGCGGAATACCGTGAGCGCCACTGGCTGCAGCCCCGGCGCTGCTCGACCGCTCGCCGAAGCCGCAAACCGCCATAAGGGCCGCTCTTCGCCATCGTCCCGTCTGCGCGCAGCCGCGGGTCGCCGCAGGGCCGAGCAGCAGCGCCCCTACGCCGAAGCCGGTGTAGGGGCGCTGCTGTCCGCTCAGGGTACGTGCCCCCCTCTCCGCGAGCGGGTCGGGGGGAGGGCTCATCCCGCCCACGATCCGAACGCATTCGGCCCGCCGCCCACTAGGCTCGGCCACTCCGTGCCGCAGCTGTCGCGCACGCCGAACGCGACGGTCGTCGCCTGGCGTGTCGATCAGGCCGTCGCCGCCCGCGGCGTGCGGGATAGCCATCGACGTGCGGCTTAGCGCGGCGTAGAGATTCGTCGGGAGCGCCGGCCGTCCGCCGGACCGGCCAGTCCAGCTATTGTTGACGATGTGGGGCCGAAGCGCCGGGTTCGGGTGATTCCCGGCCAGGTCCGTGAGCGTCGTGAAGAAACGGTAGCCGGACAGTGCTCGCGGCCCCCAATCGCCCGCCCGCGCGTCCGTCCGGGCGCGGCCGCGTCGGCCCCGGCGTGCGCTCCGGTATACCCTGAGGCGCCAGCATCCCGCTCGTAAGCGCTCAGGCCCCTGGGTGGCCGACGACTGCACCCTGGTTGGTGACGCTATGTACCCCTGTCAATATTCGGGCGTACTCTACGCACGCGCACACGCTTACAACGCAGCAAATACATCTCGACGGATCTTCTTCGCGATATGTAACTGTAACGTTCCGTCCATGGTTCCGTTTGTGTACATGGGGGGATAAGCGCTGCGCGGTAGCCAATCATACTGCGACCGGCCTGATCTAGACGCGTTGGCCCCGGTAGGTGGACTATCATGTCCAACCAAGTCCGCTTACGCGCGCCACTGCCCCTCAGAGGTCGCGCTCCGACCATTGCCCGCTGCTTCGCACGTGGGACGGGTTACCTTTTGCAGGCACCTTGCCCACGGCCCGTCGCCCGCCTGCCGTTCCGCCCGCTCGTCCCCCAGGCGCCCTGCTGTCCGGTCTCCCGCTCGTACCGGCACCCGCGCTGTATCGCGACCTCGGCAGATGAGTCGGCGCCATCGGCCTGGGAGTGTGTAGCCTTCGGCGTTGCCCGGCGCCGAATGAGGGCGGAGGAGGCCTGAATGGCAGTCCGATTCGCATCTCCCGCGTGCTCGGCCCCCGCCGTCGCCGGGTCTTCCAGACGCGGCCGTGCGCGCTGTCGCCGCCCGCCGGCCGTTCGCGTCGTGCTCGTCGACGAGCAGCCCATCCGACTGGCGGCGCTGCGCGGGTGTCTCGAGGAGACCGGTGAGTTTGCCGTGGTCGGCATGGGCTTGGCGGGCAGGGACGCGCTGAGCCTGGTCGCGACGCATCAGCCCGAGGTCCTGGTCCTTGATGCGCACTTGCCGGACATGAGCAGCCTCGATTTCGCCCGCCAGGTACGCCAGGCGGGTCCGCTCGTCGCCGTGGTCGTGCTCACCGGACCCCGGCCTACCGGCGAGCCGCGTGTGCTCGACGAGATTGGCGTCCGCGGGTCGATCTCCAAGCGGGTATCCGGTGAGGAATTCGTCGGGGCGGTCCGGACGGTTGCTCGCGGCGGTACCGTCTTCGTACCACGACCGGCCCCGCCGCCCGCGGACATCACCGTGGTCAGGCTCACGAGGCGGGAGCACGAGGTCTTAGAGCTCCTCGCGTCCGCCCAGACCAACGCGTCCATCGCCGCGACTCTGGTGCTGTCCGAAAAAACGGTGGAGTTCCACGTCCAGAACCTCTGCACGAAGCTCGGCGTCTGGTCGCGGCTGGCTGCCGTTATGGAAGCCCAACGTCGTGGCCTGCTGGCCCCGGCGCAACCGGTACCCCACGGCCTCCGCGCCCGGGCGCAGCGTAATGCCGCGACGCCGGCCAGCGCGGCGTCCTACGCCTTCCGCGGCGCCAGCCGGTCCTGAGGGAAAGCCTGGGGTTTTCCCCAGGTCACAACCTAGGGGTTTCCCCAGGGCGCTTCCCGCCGCGGCCCCCTACAGTAGTCTGTATCACGTCACTGCGCCGCCCGAACCAACGAGTCGGCGTTGTCGGTCGTTTAGCGAAGCTGACGGACGCATAGTCGTCGTCACGCCCAAGCAAGGAGAGGGCTGAGCGCGATGTCGAAGAACACTTATCGCCTACCCTTGCGCATGACCATGCTGGCGCTTGTGGCTTCTCTCGTCGCGCTTTTCCCCGCAGCGCGGTCGAGCGTCCCGTCGAGCGTCGAGGCACAGGCTACGCCGCCGGCGACAGTGGTGCTGCTGCACCAGGTGATCGCAGGACTGTATCAGGGGTCGGGCGCCAACGCCTCCACCGCGGTGTTTTTGATCCACGAGACCTCGGACTTCATTAATGCCACGCCTTGCGTGCAGCTGGTCCAACGTGGCTTCACTGCCCTCTGCGCCAAGTCTCAATTCACCCAATCGGCTGAGGTGGATTGGAACCAGATTGCCCTAGACGTGAGTTACGGCGTCTCCTACCTGCGGTCGGTACCTGGCGTCCAGCACGTGGTGCTGGTGGGCTGGAGCGGCGGGGGCGCCATCATGGCCTACTACCAGAACGTGGCCGAGAACGGGGTAGCCACCTGCCAGGCCCCGGCTCGCCTCGATCCGTGCGACAATAGCCTTGCAGGGCTGCCCCGCGCGGACGGTGTGGTGATGCTGGACGCCATCCCGGGGCTGGCCTTCTCGAACATGTCGGCCTGGGATGCGTCAGTCAACCGGCCCGATGGACTGACTAGCCACCAAAACCCGTCGCTCTACCTCTTCAACCCGGCGAACGGGTACAACTCGAACCAGAACCAGTCGTCCTCGTACTCCCGGAACTTCATCGACCGCTATACGCAGGCGCAAGCCGAGCGCGAGTCCAACCTCGTGATCGCGGCCCTGCAGGCCCGACAAGACATTACCAGCGGTCACGGTGACTTTACGGATGACATGCCGTTCCCGGTCGGGCATGACGCGGCGCGCATCTGGCAGCAGGATACCAGCCTGCTCGCCCATACCAAGGGGCAGTATCCACTGATCACCCCGACAAGTCCCAACGGCGCGGTCCAGGCTATCGACTCTGTCCGAGTCCCGGCCGCGAGCGTGATCCCGTCCTCGCCCGAAGCTAACAACTCGTGGGCGGGCTCGGGCAAGAACTTCACCGTCAACACCTTCCTGTCGACCTCCGCTATCCAAGCGCCCAACTACCGGCTGACCGCCGATTCCATTGAGGGGGTGGACTGGAACTCGTCTAACACGGCCACGGTATCCAATGTGCGGGGCATCAGCGTGCCCATACTCATGATGTCGATGACCGCCCACTACTGGGTCGTGCCCACGGAGATGTACTACCAGGCCGCGACGAAGTCCCACGACAAAACACTCGCCTACGTCTACGGAGCGATACACACATTTACGCCGTGCACGGTGTGCCCGACCCCGCTTGGTCCGTTCGGTGACACCGTTGCGGAGACGTTCAACTACGTGGCCAGCTGGCTGCAGGCGAAATTCTGAGATCGCTTCCGGCCATTGGGCGACGCGGTGACCATCGCGCGCGACTATGTCGCTCACCGGCTGCGGGAGGGCTTTGGGGCGGAAGTGGCCTGGCTAGTTCGCCGGCGCCCGCCTGAGCAGTAGGGCGCTACGACGGCCAGGGGCGCCCGCGCCTTCGGGCAGCGCGGCACAGCAAAGCCCCCGGGGCCATCGCCCCGGGGACTTCGTGCTGGCAGGCCAACAGAGACAGTCGCCTAGGGCGATCGCGCGGTCCCGCCGGGCGGGACACTGGGGCCTAATCGACAACGCTGGACGTGCCGACATATGGAGTATGCGAACAGTGCATTCCTGGCGGTGCGCCCTGCTCGCCGCGCTCGCGCTGGCAGCCCTAGCGACCGGCTGCGCGGGCAAGGGCGACGAGCCGCCCGAGGCGACGGTGGCGCTGACCGGGCCAACGAACGTGGTGGCGGTCGGCGCGGCGGACCGACTGCCGGCTCGCACGGGCACCGTGCTGGCGCGGGCGGCGGACGACGTGGGCGACCCACCGCGCGCCGCGGACGCGGCCGCCGCGCTGAAACGCTACGTCCGCGCGATCGGCGAGGTCGAGGCGGTCAGCGAGAGTGAGGCCCGCTTCGTGGACACGCGCCTGGCGGGGCCGGATGCCAAACCGGACGGCAAGAACGGCGGCACGATCGAGATCAAGGCCACGCCCGCCGAGGCGCGGCGCGGTCCCGGCGGCCCTCCCGTCCTGAGCGCGCTCCTCCCTGCTCCCGCCGACTATCGGTTCGCCCAGGGCCGTATTCTTCTGCGCCTGTCGAGCCGTCTGACCCCCGACGCGGCTGACCGCTACGCGGCAGCCCTGAGCCGCCTCCGCGGCTGAGCCAGGCCCCCGTCGCCCCCTGCCCCCCGCTCTTCCCGGCTGCCCCGAGCGGCCGCTACGCCGCGCGTCCCATGAAGCCCGGTCGAGAATTGTGGTATAGCTGTGCAACATGCGGCAAATTACTCTGCCGGTCCGCGGCGGATAATCAACACGGCCGGACGGGCCGCTTGAGGATGGCATGAGACGGATTGGGCAGGTGCGCGGATCGCGCTCGACGGGACAGGTGGAGCGGCTGCTACTCGTCGGGCTAGGGCTTCTGGTAGTGCTGATCATGCAGACGCCGCTGTTTGGGGGGCTGCGCTCGCCCGCGGGCAGCGCCGGCGGGCGCTCCGCCTCGCTAGCTACTCCCGTCGGCACGCCGCTCCCCACGAGCGTGCCGCTCGAGGCGACCGCGCCCGCGTCGGCGGCCGATGAGGGGTCGCCGGCGGCCGAGCCATCGCGCGCGCCGCTCGTCGATCCGCCGAGCTATCAGGTGCAAGCCGGCGGCTCGGGGGCCAACCTGCGCGGCGCTCCTAGCACGACGGCCCCGGTCCTCGAACAGGTACACGATGGCGCTATCGTCACCAATCTGGACCAGCAAGAGACCGTAGGCGGCCAGCTTTGGCGCCGGGTCGCCGACGGCACCACCGAGGGGTGGATGGCGGCGGACCTACTGGTGCCGGCCCAGTAACGCGTGACACCGAATCCGGCGACGTAGTTCTCTTATATCGAATCCGCCGGTGGAGTCCCCTTACTCCCTCTCCCCCTGGGAGAGGGTTGGGGTGAGGGCGCGTCTCGGTAGGCGAACCCCCGGGCCGGATCCGATATTAGTCCCCCTCTCCCTCTGAGAGAGGGTCGGGGTGAGGGCGCCTCCTGGGTCTCCTCTCCCTCTCCCCCTGGGAGAGGGTCGGGGTGAGGGCGCGTCGGATCCAAGATGAGCTGTCGGCGCGGCCATGTCGCCGCGGTCGTGCGCGTGCGCGTGGCCGCGCCGTCCCGCGCGGATGGAGGTGCGTGGGTCGGCGGGCGCTGCGCTACGGCTCGTAGGGCCAGGCGTGGGCGCGCTCCTCGCCGGCGGTCCGCGGCGGCCAGTTGGGCCACAGCAGCACGAATACACTGAACAGCGCCCAGATGACCAGGGCGTGGAACAGGTCGAGCCACAGGCCGGCGAGCGCCAGCAGCAGCAGGCCGACGATCACGGCCACGTAGCGCCGCCAGGGGGCGGGTAGCCGCGCGTACAGCGGCGTGCGAACGGGGACGGCCGGCCGCGGCTCCGGGCGGGCGGGCGGGGCGCTCGACGGCTCGCTCATCGCCGTCCGTAGCCGCGAGGTGAAGCGATCATCCACGGGCGCCTCCCACGTCGGATGCGCGACGGCCGGAGCCGGCGCGACGCCGGGGCGCCGGCTCCGGCCCCAACCGCCCCATTGTACCCCCATCGCCGGCCCGGGTCGACTGTCGGGCGGCCGCTCGCCCCCAGCGCCCGCGCTAGCCGCCCCCGGCGTGAAGCGTCGCGCGCGCGAAGGGGGCGGTCGCGAGGTGCTCGCGCGCAGCGCGACGCACCGTCGCCCCGGCCACGGGCAGGCTTTCGGGGAGCGCTGCCTCCGGCGGGCGGTGTGCGGGACCGAAGAGCGCGGCCGTGCCGAGTGCGCTCGCCAGGCCCGCGTTGCTCTCGCAGCGCCGGTACAGCGCGCCCCACTGGCGGCGCCGCGCCATGCGGATCTCGGTTGCCGTCGGCGGCCGGGCCGCCAGGCTGCGGACTTCGGTCTCCAGCGCGGCGGCGACTGCCTCGCCGTTGGCCGCGGGCGTGGCGGCGAGCGCCGCGAACACGCCCACGCCCGCGTAGGCGGCGCACCGCGTCTGCACGGCGGCGGTCAGGCCGCGCGCTGCGAGCGCCCGCCCCAGCCGCGAGCCCGGCCCCTGGCCGAGAACGCCCTCCAACAGGCGCAGCGCGGCGCTGTCCGGGTGCTCGACGCCCGGCACCGCGATCCCCACGGCCACGTAGCTGCCCGTCCCGCCGCCGCACGCCTCTAGCGCGCTCGGCCTCGCCTGCGGCGCGACCGCCGGACTCGCCCCCTGCACGAGCGGCAGATCGTCCAGCGCGGCGCGCAGCGCGGCGGCGAAGGCGGCGGGCGGGCACGCCCCGGCGCCCACGACGAGCAGGTGCGGGGCGCTGAAGCGGCGGGCATGGAAGGCGGCCGCCGCGGTCGCGGTGAGGTCAGCGAGGGCGGCGAGGCTGCCGCCCGGCGGGCGAGCGAGGGGCACGTCGCCCCACAGTGCGGCGAGCAGTAGGTCCCAGAGCGCGTCGGCCGGGCGGACGCGCTCGCGCAGCTCGTGGCCGATCACCTGGCGCTCCCCGCGCAGGCTGGCGCGGTCGATCGCGGGCGGGCGCACGAGGGCGGGCAGGAGCGCCAGCGCGCGCTCGGCGTCGGGCGCCGCGACGACGAGCGAGAAGCTCATGTAGTCGCGCGTCGTCGTCGCGCCGACCTCGCCGCCGCGCCCCTCGACGACCGCGAAGAGATCGGGGCGACCGGCCCGCGGCGCGCGGAACACGAGGTGCTCGACGAGGTGGGCCAGGCCGGGCCGCCGCCCGTCGTGTCGGCTGCCGGCGCGCGCGAACAGTTGCAGGGCGAAGGTCGGGCTGTGCGGCCGCTCGACGCACAAGCCCCGCACGCCGTTGTCGAGGACGAGGGCCGCCGGCTGAACGGGAAGCGGCCCGCAAGACGGCGGCGCGCTCACGGCTCGGGCTCGATGCCCAGAAAGCCCCGCAGGCTCGCGGCCAGGCCAGCGGCCGCGCGGTCGGGATCGCCGACGAGCAGGGCGCGGTCGGCGGCGCTGGTCACGAAGCCCGTCTCGATGATCGCGGCGGGCGTGCTCGGCGCCACCGCGGCGTAGTAGCGGCGGTTGTTGAAGGCGTAATAGAACTGCATCCGCCGCGTCACGTGCGCGTCGTCACGCGGCAGGCCGGTCAGGCGGCCGTACTCGGCGTACAGCCAGCCGACGAGCGCGTCGTCCCAGGTTGGGATCTGGCTCATCGGGCTGCGGGCCACCTTGTAGCCCCGGAGGGCGCCCCGCGCGTCGCCGTCCGCGTGAATCGCGACGAACGCATCGGCCTCGTAGTCCACGGGCACCGCGGCGGGGAGCACGTCGACCTCGACGCCGTCCGCGCGCAGCAGCGCGGCAGTGCGCTGCGCGAGGTCGTAGTTGATCTGCACCTCGGTGTAGCCGCCGCCGACGGCGCCGCCCCCCGACGCCCGCAGGTGGTCCAGCTCGGCCGGCAGGCTCTCGTTGCCCCAGTGGCCCACCTGCAGGCCGACGCGCTTGGGGCCGGGGCGTCCCGAGCCGACGAACCGCACCGGCGGCGGCTCGCGGACCGCCCGCAGCCAGGCGGGCAGCGCGGTGGCCGCGGGCGCGGCGCCCTGGATTGGCTCGTTACGCGCCGGCGCCGCGCCCGCGTCGTCGGACGCACTCGCCGCGGGCTCGCCCTCCAGCGGGTCCGCGCCGACGAGTGCGGCAGGAGGATCGGCCGCGGCGGCGTCGGCCGGCGCCCGAGCGACGACCGGTGGCGGGGCAACGGCGGGGGGCGGCGCCCCCGGCGCCAGCGCCGCCCTCACGGCCGGCGGCGCGCTCGCGGCCGGCGCCGGCCCTGGCGCCGGCGCGCAGGCCGCGACCAGGACGAGGAGCACCAGGGCGCGGACCATGCGCTTAGCTGCTGAGGTAGCGCCCAAACCAGTCAAGGGTGCGTCCCCAGGCGTCGGCAGCCGCCGCCGGGGTGTAGCTGCCGGCGCTCTCGTTGAAGAAGGCGTGCGGCGCGTCCGGCTCGATCACCACCTCGAACGTCTTCCCAGCCGCTTGCATCGCCGCCTCCATGTCGGGAATCCGGCTGTTGACGTTCGCGTCTTCGCCGCCGTAGATGGCGAGCATCGCCGCTTGCAGGTTGCTCAGGTCGTCCATCGGCGGGATCGGGCCATAGTACGGCACCCCGGCGCGCAGGCTAGGGTTGCTCATCGCCACGCGCCAGGTCATGCCGCCGCCGAAGCAGAACCCCATAACCCCCACGCGGTCGCCATTGACGTACGGCTGCGAGCCCAGATAGCTGGCCGCGGCGTTCAGGTCGCGCACGTGCTGCTCGGGCGCGATCTGCGCCTGGGCGGCGGCCGCCTCCGCGTCGTCGGCAAACGCGCCCACGCCGCCCACGCGCGACAGCAGGTCCACCACGAGCGCCGCGTAGCCCGCCTTCGCCAGCCGGCGCGTCACGTCCTCGTAGTGCGCGCTGAGCCCGCGGTTCTCGTGGATCACCAGCACGCCCGGGTGCGTGGCGCCGTCCGCGGGCCGGGCGATGTAGCCCGACAGCGGCACGCCGTCGCCCGGCACGATCACCTCGCCCGCCCGCACGCTGGGATCGAACGGGCTGACTTGCGGCGTCCACTGCAAGAGCGGCCCCGGCGATGGCTCCGCGGCGGCCCGCAGCGGCGTCACCGCGTTGACCAGCGTGCCGGCGGCCACCGCGCTGCCGGTGAGCAGCGTCACGCGTCGTAGCACCTCGCGGCGCGTCATGCGCCCCAGCCGGTACTCCTCGACGAACTCGTCCACGAGGTACTGTTGCATGTCGTTCATGGCACCCCTCCACCGCGCTCGCCGCGCGACCGGTAGCCCCGGCGGGCGGCGGCTCCACGCTACGCCGCCGGGTGCAGCGCGCTCGGCCGCATGCAGGCTGCACCCATTAAACCACGAATGGCACGGCTCGGGAACTGATACGTGCGCCGGTTACCGCGGGCACCTCGTCCCGGAGCCGCGGCTGACCCGCACCATCGGTTGTTCGCCTGGCGAATCTTCTGGCACTATGGAAGCAGCGGCCGGGCAACCGCTGGCCGCCCCATCAACTCGGCGCCGTCGCGGGCCGGCCCGCGCGCTCATCGGCGGCTCGACTGCCTCGCTTGGGGAGTGTCCGTGCTCGCGCCCCCTCGTCGCACGCTACTGGCGCTCGTCGGTCTGCTGCTGGCCGCCGGCTGCGGCCTCATCTCCCAGCCGACGCCGCCGCGTCCCAATAACCAGCAGCGCCCCGAGCCGACCGGCCCGCGGGTCACCCGCGTCTTCGTCGCCGATGAGACCGGCAACCGCGTGCTCGCCGTCGATCCGGGCACGATGCAGGTGGTCGGCCAGTACCCGACGGACCGCCGGCCCGGCCCGCTGTTGGTGAGCGCTGACGGCCAGCGCCTGTACGTCGGCCACCACGAGGCCAAGGTGCTGCTGGCGCTCGACGCGGGCAGCGGGCGCGAGGTGGGCCGCGCCGCGCTGGGCGGGCAGCCGGATGCCCTCGCGGGCGACCGCGCGACGACCCGCCTGCTCGTTGCCAGCGCCCAGGCCGGCGAGGTGCGCGCCGTCAGCGCCCCGGACCTGGCGGTGCGACAGATCATTCGCGTCGCCGGCCCGTTGGGCGCCGTGGCGCTCAGCGGCGACGGCGCCCAAGGCTACGTGGCGCGCCCCGACGCCGGCGAGGTCGTGCCGCTCGACCTGGACGCCGGCACGGCGGGGGCCGCCTGGCCGGTCGGTGGCCAGCCGCGGGCGCTGGCGCTCGCGTCCGACGGCGCCACGCTCTACGTGCTGGACGGCGCGGCGGGCGACCTGCTGGCAGTGGATACCGCGAGCGGCGCGGTCCGCGGCCGCGCGTCCGTGGGGCCGGGCGCGACGGTGCTGACCCTCGCCGCCGACGGCCGCACGGCCTACGTGGGCGACTCCGTTGGCCCCGGGGTGGCGCTGGTGGATCTCGGCAGCGATCAAGTGACGGCCCGCGTGCCGCTGGAGGCCGCGCCGACCTCGCTCGCGGTAGCCGACGGCGCGGTGTTCGCGGACCTGCCGACCCGCGGCCAGCTCGTCGCGATCGACCCCGCGGCGGCGCGGGTGACGGCGACCGCGCCGCTGGCGGCTCCGGGCGACGGACTGGCCGCCTCGAATCAGGTCGTGGCCGGTCAGCCGGGCGCGGTCGCGCAGGTGGCGCCGGCGGCGCCCTCCGCGACGGCCACCCTCGGCGGCACCGTGGCGATTCCCACCTACACCGGCCCGAGCGGCCGCGCGGCCGCGACGACACCCGGGACGGGTGGTGGCACACCGGGGGGAACCCCAGGGGCCGTGGGCGGCGGGTCGGCGGCCGCGGGCGGCGGATCGGGGGCCGAGCCGACCCCGTTCGCGCCGCCCCGCGACACGAGCAACACGACGAGCAGCGGCGCCACTCCCGGCACCAGCACGAGCAACCAGAATGCTGTGCTGACCGTGGTCCCGACGGCCGCGAGCGCCGGCCAGGCGCCCGTGTCCGCCCCGCCGCCGGTGATCGTGGCCCCGCCCGCGCCGACGATCACGCCCATGCCGCCGCCCACGCCGCCGCGCACGTCTACGCTGCCGCCGCTCGCGCCCCCGGTGGCGCCGGCGACCGCGCGGCCCTTCCCCACGCCGCTGCCCATCCCGACGCCGCTGTCGCCGCTGCCCGTCTTCTCGACGCCCGCGCCGCCGCTCTTGCCGCAGCTCAACCCGACCGTGCCCCCGACGGCGCCGCCGCTGCCGACACTCGTGCCGCTGCCGACGTTGCCGCCGCTGCCCACGACCGCGCCCACGCCGACTCCGACCGCCACGGCCGCGCCGTCCAGCACCCCGAGCGGGGCCAGTAGCGCGGCGACCAGCACAACACGCGGTCGGTCCGGCGGCGCGCTCTCCGGCACGCCCACCGGCCATTAGTGAGGGAAGCGGCGCGGGGCGGCCGGCGTCCTAGTCCCCGGCTCGCGGCGCCTCCGCCTGCTTGCGGACCGCTTCGTAGCCGTACTGTAGGAAGTCGGCGATGGCGACGGCGCTGTAGATCGCCGCGATCAGCCGCGTGGCGCGCGGCGCTAGTACCAGGCCGTAGGCCAGAGCGGCGGCCACCCATTGCCCGACGCAGAAGGGGCACGTCAGCAGCTCGCCGAGCGCCTTTTGCATCCCCCGGCCCCGCGGCCGCTCGTTGACCTCGCTGGCGCCGCTCGCTTCCTCGAACTGCGTGAACGGCGCCCGAATCACGCTGGTGACCGAGTCCTTCGCCAGGAGCCGGCTCAGCTTGTAGCTGGCCACCCCGAGGAGGACGATGTCGCCCAGGCCCACCCGCTGCGGCAGGGTGCGGCGCGTCTGCTTCACCAGGACCAGGAACGCGGCGAACAGCAGGTTGAACGCGCCGACGAGTATGCCGTACTGCGCCAAGGGGTGGTATTCGCGGCTGTAGCCCGCGAACGGGCCGCTCTGACCGGGCATGCTCTCTCCTTTGGCGCGGTGTTCGCGGCGATGGAGCGCCTTCCCCGTCGTCGCCCGCCGACACCGCAAGACGCAGGCCATCCGTGCGGGCGGCGACGACCCGCACGCGGGGAACGTCTCGTTGGCCCAGCGGGCCGGCTGTCGCTACCGCCCTTCGCCAATCCGGCGTCGGCCCCGAACACTACTCGAAGGCTAAGGAGTATCAGCTGCCCAGGTTGATGCCCACGGCCGGCAGGACGACCGACGTGAGCAGGAGGAGCGCCGTCAGCAGGATGGTGGCGACCACGGTGAGCCAGACGATGATGCGGAGCACGGGCCCGTTGCGGTAGCGGCCCATGATCGCAGGGCTGTCGGCCAGGCGTGCGGCCAGGATCAGCACGACCGGCAGCAGGACGCCGTTCACGATATTGGCTGACTGAATCACCGGCACCAGCGGCAAATTGGGCAGCAAGACCACAACCGCGCCAAGCCCCACGACGAGCGTGTAGATACCGTTGAACCAGGGGGCGTCGCGGAACGACGTGTTCACTCCCGCTTCCCAGCCGAAGGCCTCGGTCAGCGCGTACGCGGTCGTGAGCGGCACAATACAGGCGCCCAGCACCGAGGCGTTGAGCAGGCCGGCGCCAAAGAGATACTGCGCCAGCGGCCCGGCGAGCGGGGCCAGCGCCTGCGCCGCGTCGCTGGCGTCGTTGATCTCTACGCCGTTGACGAACAGCGTCGCGGCGGTAGCCACGATGATGAAGAACGCGATTACGTCCGTCACGACCGAGCCAACGAGCACGTCGATCCGCGTGTACGGGTACTCGGTCGGCGTGACACCCTTGTCTACAACGTAGGCCTGGATGAAAAATTGGCCCCACGGCGTGATAGTGGTGCCGACCATCGCGACGAAAGCAAGGATATAGTCCGAGTCGAGACTGAACGAGGGGACCACGGTCTGGTGGAGCACCTCTATCCAGGGGGGGTGGACGACGATGGCGGTAATGACGTAGGCGACGTACAACGCGGAGAAGACCAGGAATATGCGCTCGACGTTCTTGTAATTGCCGCGAATCACGACGTACCAAACCAGGACGGCGACCGCGGGGACGCCGAACAGTCGTGGCACGTGGAACAGCTCCAGACTGGCGGCAACCCCCGCGAACTCCGAGATGGTCGTGGCTTGATTGGCGACCAGCAGCGCGATCATGGCGAGGAAAGTAATGCGCAGCCCGTAGTTCTCGCGAATCAGCGCTGCCAGCCCCTTGCCGCTGACCGCCCCGGTGCGCGCCCCGATCTCCTGCGTCACGGCCAGGCTGATCGTGACCAGCACGAGCGCCCACAGCAGCGAGTAGCCGTAATGCGCGCCGACGATCGAATACGCCGCGATGCCGGTCGCGTCGTTGTCCGCGTTGGCGGTGATGATGCCCGGCCCCATGATGGCCAGGAACGCAAGAAGGCGCCGGTTCCAGCGCTTCACATCCGACCTCCGCGGCGCTCGCCTCGTGTAGCGCTCAGCTCAGGCCCAGCATCCAGCGCGCGAGGCTGAAATAGATGACCAGGCCGGTCCCATCCACCAGGGTGGTGATCAACGGCGCCGAGATGACCGCCGGGTCGAGACGTAGCCGGTGGAGCACGAGCGGCAGCACGGCGGCGACGGCGGCCGCCCAGAGCACGATGCACGCCGCGGTGACCGCCACCACCGGGCCGACTTCCAGCCCCACGCCGAGTGTCCAGGCGCGCACGTAGGTGGCCGCGCCCATCACGCCGCCGAGCAACAGGCCCACCACGATCTCGCGGCGGAGAACGCGCGCTAGGTCGTGGAAGGCAACCTCGCCCACGCGGAGGGCGCCCACCAGCAGCGTGACCGTCTGCGAGCCGGTGTTGCCCCCGGTGCCGATCAATAGCGGGATGAAGAACGCCAGGGCAATCTGCTCGCTCAGCGTCTCCTCGAAGAAGCGTAGCACGCTCCCCGTGTACGCCTCGGCCACGAACAGCAGCAGCAGCCAGACGATGCGCTTCCGGAACAGGTGCGTGATCGAGGCGCGCAAGTACGGCTCGTCCAGCGGCTGCGAGCCGCCCAGGCGCTCGATGTCCTCGCCGGCCTCTTCGAGCAGCACCTCCGCCGCGTCGTCGGCGGTTACCATGCCGACCAGCCGGTCGGCCGCGTCCACCACCGGGATGGCGAGCAGGTGGTGCTGGTCGAGCAGGCGGGCCGCCTCGACCTGGCTGGCATCGGCGCGGATCTTGATGGGGTCGGCGATCATCAGCTCGCGGATCGGCGTGTCGGCGCGGCTGAGCACCAGGCGGTGCAGCGACAGCACGCCCAGCAGCCGCTGCGTGGCCGGGTCGGTCACGTAGCTGTAGTAGATCGTCTCGGCCTGTTCCGCCAGCGTGCGCAGGCGGTACAGCGCCTCGTCCGCCGTGAGGTCCGGGGCGAGGGCCACCACGTCCGGCGTCATCAGCCGCCCGGCGCTGTCCTCGGGATATGCCATCAGCGCCCGCACGTCCTCCGCGTCGGTCGGCTCCATCTCGAACAGCACCGCCTCGGCGGTGGCGGGGGGCAGCTCGGCCACGACGTCCACGGCGTCGTCCGGGTCCATCTCTTCGAGCACGTCGGCCGCCTGGGCACGGCTGAGCTTGGTGATCAGGCGCGCGGCATCGTGTACGTCCAGCTCGGCGAGCAGGTCGGCCAGCGCCTCGTCGCCGACGTGGGCAAAGAGCGTGGCCAGCTCGGCGGAATCGAGCCGGTAGAGGGTCTCGGCCAGGTCTTCGGCGGGCAGGGCGCGCAGCGCGGCGAGATCGGCGGTTCGGACGTCGTGCGGCGTCATTGCGCTCCCTTTCTGCGCCCTGGCATTAGGCAGATTCGCGTGCCCCGGCGCGGCGGACGTGGCGTAGCCGGGGCGGCCGTCGCCGCCAGCGCGGCCGCGGGCTGGCGCTCGCTGCGGCGCGGCCGCGCTGGCGGCGATGGAGGACTGCAGGCGGCCCGGAGGGCGGCCACGGGCTAGTGGAAGATGCGCGGCAGGCGTTTTTTCCAGGCGACGGGCAGGATGATGTCGATCGCGTCGTCCACGGTGACGATGCCGTGCAGCCGGTTCTCGTTGTCCACCACGGGCACCGCGAGGAGGTTGTATTTGGCAATCACCCGGGCGACGTGGTCCTCGGTGTCGTTTAGCTGCACGCACACCGCGGCGGGCTGCGCGAAGCTCGACACCGGCGCGTCGGGTGCGGCGACGATCAGGTCGCGGAGCGTGAAGACGCCGAGCAGGTGCTCGTCGGCGTCCACCACGTAGACGTAATACACCTCGTCGAGGGCCTCGGCCTCGCGGCGCAGGTAGGCGATGGCCTCCTGCGCGGTCATCTCGGGCGGGACGGTGGCGTATTCGTTGGTCATGATGCCGCCCGCCGTATCCTCGGGGTAGGCCAATAGCTCGCGCACGTCGGCGGCCTCGTCCGGCTCCATCGCCGCGAGCAGCGCATTGGCCCGCTCGGGCGCCATGTCGCCCAGGAGGTCGGCCGCGTTGTCGGGGTCCATCTCCTCTAGAATGTCGGCCGCGCGCGCGTCGTCCATCGCCTCCAGCAGCTGCACTTGCAGCTCCGGATCGACCTCCTCGATCGCCTCCGCGGCGGTCTCGGCGTCGACCTCGGCCAGGACCGCATCGCCGTGGCGCTGGTCGAGCGAGTTGATGATCTCCGCGATGTCGGCAGGGTGCATGTGCGCCAGGTCCTCGGCCGGCACCCGCAGCCGCACGCCCGACGGCCCGCTCTCCACGGGGTCGATGGCGCACCAGTCGATCGTCTGGTGTGGTAGCTCGAGGTGCAGCGCCCGCGCCAGCGCCTCCACCGGGCGCTCGACGCCCAGCCGCCGCAGCAGGCTGGTCGGGTCCACGTCCACGCCCATCAGGCGCAGCGAGCCGTCGGCCGGGGCCAGCTCCAGGTCGTTCACTCGCACGACGCGGCGACCGCGGATGTCGATGATCTGGCGATCGAGCACCTGCCGGGCCAGGAACAGGTCGTGGTCGGCGGGCGTGTAGGCCTCGAGCTGGTCGCGCGGCGCAAGCAGGCGGACGCGGCTCTCGTCTAGCTCGGCCACGTCGGCCCAGGGCAGCAGGACGCGCTCGCCGCGCCGCGGCTGCGCCACGAGGGCCTGGATCGCGGGGTAGTCGGTGTCGGCAGGAACGATTAGGTCGACGAGCTTGCCGACCGTCTGGCCGGCGGCGTCGCAGACCGGCCGGCCGAGGAGCGTGCTGAAGTGAGCCATGGCGACCACCTCCCACCAGGGCGGAATAAAACAACCTTCCTCGTCAGCGGAGGAAGGCTGTGAGTGGTGGTCGCCGTCGCACCGGCGCGAGCCGGGCGACTACTTCAGTAGACGGGCCGGCCGGCGCGCGGGCGGAGCGAGCCGTCCCCCGCGTGACGAGCAGCGTTGGGCCGAGTAACTACTTGGACCAGCGTCGGATCGATCGGCGTCCATAGGTCGCCTATTTACTCCTGACGCGCCGGGCTGATGCGCCACCGGCGCAATGCTATTCTAGCACTGGCTCCGAGCGCGAACAACGCGCGAGCGTTGGCGCGACGGAAGGTTTGTGACGCAATGCTCAGAATTCGTGACTCGTGAAGTCGGCCGGCACGGCGACGGCTCCCGCGAACCTGGCCGCCGCCTCGGCGCGCTGCGTCTCGGGTGTGATCGCGTCCGTCGGCGTGAAGTGTACGAGCCACAGCACCGCCGCACCTGCCGCTCGCGCCACCCCGCCCGCTTGCGCGGCCGTGCTGTGCGCGAAGCGGTGCGCGTCTGCCTCGTCGCGGGCCGCGAAGGTCGCCTCGTGGATCAGCAAGTCCGCCCCGGCCGCTAGGCGCTCGACAGCCACGCAGGCCGCCGTGTCGCTGGAATAGGCTACGGTTGCGCCGCTGGCCTTCGACTCGACCCGGACGGCCACGGAGGGCACCGAGTGCTCCGTGGGGGCCGTCCAGACGCGGAAGTCGGCGGTTTCCAGGACCGGGGCGTCGGCTGCGCTGGCCGGGAGCGCCACGCGGGGCAGGGCGAACGGCTCCCGGTCGCCGAAGGGGGCGAATGCGCCGAGCGCGCGGTCGACCAGCTCCTGCACCGCCGGCAGGCCGAGCACCGGCAGCGGGGCCGTGCGCCCGGCCAGCCAGAGGCTCTGGAGCAGGCCCGGCAGGCCGTGCGTGTGGTCGGTGTGCTCGTGCGTGAGCAGCAGGTGGGTCAGCCGGGTGGGTGCCACCCCGGCCCGCAGCAGCTTCGCGTAGGCGCCGCCCGGGCAATCCACCAGGACCGCGCTCGCCGCGCCGACGAAGACCAGCGCCGTATTGTCGCGCTCCGCCGTGGGGAGCGCGGCGGCGGTCCCGAGCAGCGTGCAGCGCGCCATTGGCGTCGCCTAGCGGCCCGCGAGGAAGTGCGTCACGTCGCCGTCCTGCATGGCGTAGTCCTTGCCCACCTGGCGGAGGGCGCCCGCGGTGCGCGCCGCCGCCCAGGTCCCTAGCCGCACGAGGTCGTCGTAGGGCACGATCTCGGCGCGGATGAAGGCTTTCTGGAAGTCGCTGTGGATGGTGCCCGCCGCCTCCGGCGCCAGCGTGCCGCGCGGCACCGGCCAGGCGCGCACCTCGTCCTCGCCGGCCGTCAGGAACGAGACGAGCCCCGCCACCTGGTACATCTCCGCCAGCACGCGCTCGGCGGCCGGCTCGGCCAGGCCCAGCGACTCGCGGAACGCTGCCGCCTCTTCCGGCTCCAGCTCGGCCAGCTCTGCCTCCCACTGAGCCATCAGCGACACCACGCCGGTGCCCGCGTGCGCCTGTGCCGCGCGCAGCGCCGCCTCCACGGCCTCGCGCGCCGGCCAGCTCGCCTCGTCCAGATTCGCCACGAGCAGCGTGGGCTTCCCGGTCAGGAAGCCGTAGCCGCGCAACAGGCGCTCCTCCTCGGGCGTGAACGTCAGGTCGCGGACCACGCCGCCGGCGTCGAGCTGCGCCCGGACGCGCTCCAGCGCCTCTCGCTCACGCTCGCGTGCCGCGCGCTCGGCGGCCGGCAGCTTGCGGATCTCGCCCCCCAGCCGCTCCAGCCGCCCCTCGGCGATCAGCAGGTCCGCGAGCGCTAGCTCGGTCGCGCCCTCTTGTGCGCGTGCTGCCATCGCGGCGGGCAGTCCCGCGAGGTCGGCGGCGTCGAAACCCGCGACGACGTGCAGCAGCGCGTCCACCTGCCGCAGCTGCGCCAGGTAGCCCGGCGCCTGGCGCGTGCCGGGCTGGGCCTCGGCCGCCAAGCGCGGCACGTCGCTGTACTCCACCTCGGCCGGCGTCACCTTGCGCGGGTGGTACATCTCGGCCAGCACGCCCAGCCGCGGGTCGGGCACTTTCACCGTCGCCACGCGCGGCGTTAGTCCCGCGAACGTGCGGCCGGCCGCGGCCTGCGCGCCGCTGCTTCGGACCAGCGCGTCGAAGACCGTGCTCTTCCCTGCCCGCGGCAGCCCCACCAGCCCCACTCGCAGCAACGTCCTGCTCCTGTCGCGCCGGGGCCGCGGCCCCGGGACACCTTACCAATGAATTCTACGGCATCGCGCCGTGGCCACCGCTTGACGGATAGTCGCGCGCCTTCCTATAGTCTCTCGCGCGCCGCCGAAGACGCGCCTGGACTTGCAGGAACGCCGCATGCCGGAGCGCGCTCGCGCCTCCCGCCCCCGTGGCCCCGCGCGCTCGGGCGAGACGCCCGCTCCCTCGCGTCGCCCCGCCGCCCGGCGGGCACCGTCGCGCGCGCGTCCGCCGGCCGCGCTGCCATCCGCGCCCGCTAGCGTCGTGCCGCCCCCGATCGAGCGCGCGGCGCCGCCCGTACCGGTGGCCGACGCCACCGCCGAGCCGAACGCGGCCGCGGCTCGCCTCGGCGACTTTACGCGCCGCGTCGCGGAGTCGCTGAAGGCGCACCGGTCGGCGAGCGTGCGGCTGTCCGCCGCGTTCCTGATGGCAGCCGCCGTGGCGTGCGGGCCGACCAGCCCGCCGCCGACCGGCCCCACCCCGACGCCCGTGCCCGGCACAACTCCGGTGCCCGGGGCGACCCCCGCGCCTCGGCCGTCGGGCGGCGGCTGGGTCGGGCCGCTGTTCATCCCGTTCCCGTTCCCGCTCGGCGGCTACGGCGGCAACGGGGGCTACGGCGGGTCGCGTGGCGGCGGGGTCGTCCCGGTCCCGGTACCGAATGGGGGCAGCTACCGCGACGGTCCCGCGCCCGGCGACTACCGTGCGCCGGCGGGCAACGGCACGAGCGGCCAGAGCGGCGGCGCGGGCGGCGGCGGTGCGGCGAGCGGTCGCGGCGACGCGGTCAGCGGCCAGTCGGGCGGCACCGGCGCGGGCACGGCCGCGAGCGGCCGGGGCGGCGCCGCCAGCGGCCAGAGCGGCGGGACGGGCAGCGGCTCCGCGGCTAGCGGCCGGGGCGGCGCGACGAGCGGGCAAAGCGGCGGCACCGGCAGCGGCTCGGCGGCCTCGGGCCGCGGCGGCTCTAGCGCCGGCGGTGGGGGCGTGAGCGCGCCGTCGTCGGGCGGTTTCAGCAGCGGCAGCGGGGCGCGCGGCGGCGCCTCCAGCGGCTCCGGCGGCTAGCCAGGTACACCGACATGACGACCGATCAGCACGCCGCACGCCGCGCTCCGCACTCGCTCAAGCGGCTGCGCGAGCTGCTGCGCGCCTCGCCGCTGATCGCGCCCGAGCTGCGCGCGCACTGGCTGCGCGTGTTGCCCCACCTGTCCGCCGAGCAGCGGGCAGAATTGGCCGCGCTGCTCGCCGCGGGCACCCCCGACGATCCGTCGTCGGCCTCCGCGGATGCCCGCCGCGCCTAGCGCCCGCGCGGCCTATCGCCGCTGGTACGCGGCGGCCGGGCCGTGGGCGGGCTTCTTTCGCGCCGTGCCGCTCGTCGCCCTGGCGCACGGCGCGGTCCCATTCCCGAGAGCCGCGTGCGACCCGCCGCCTGGACCGAGTGCGGCGCTCGTCCGGGCAGGCGGGGACGAGGGGTGGCTGGGCCGCGCGGACGTGCTGCTCGTATTGGACTTGCCGGGAGCGTCCAGTGTGGCGACGGTCGCGGGGCTGGCGCGCTGGGGCGTGCGGCCCGTGCTGCTGGTCTTCCTCTGGCCGGAGCCTGACGCTTTGCTTCCCGCGGACGCATTGCTGGGCGCGCTGCTCCAGCACGCGCCGCGACTCCCCGCTCCGGCCGCGCCGCCAAGCGAGCCGGCGCAGCATGGGATTGGGCTGGGGCGTGAGCGGGCGATGGCGCCGGCGACCGCGCCCAGTGTCCAAGTCGCGGCGCAGTACGCGCTTGTCCTCGGGCGCGAGCGGGCGAGCCCGGCCAGTCCCGCCGACCTTGCGACGCGTTTCGACAATCGCTACGCGCTGGGCGCGATCGACCTACCGAGCACGGCGCGGCTGCGCGCCGGCGGCGTGGGCGCAGTCGTCGCCTGCCGCGATCGCGCTACCCCGCCGGCTGCCGACCTAACGGAGTACCTGGATGGCCTGGAGGCGGCCGGCGTGCCGATCCGTCGCCTGGCCCTCGGCTGACTCATGTACACGCTGGCCCCCGCCCACGTCGCGGCCGACCCCGCGGCCTACGGTGCCCGCTGGACCGCCTATCTCCACGAGGCCGCGTGGCGCTACTTCCTCTACGACAGCACGGTGGCCGGCGAGCGCTACCTGGCGCTGAACGCCCTGGTCCTCGACGCCGCTGCCCTCGCTCGCCTGGTCGCCGCGACGGAGACGCTGGGGCGCGCGTTCGCGCGGGCGACCCGCGTCGTCCAGCGCGACCGGCCGACGCTGGAGCGGCTGGGCTTTCCCTGGGCCGTCGCGGAGATGCTGCTGCACGAGCCGGCGGGGCCGCTCCTCTCGCCGTTGGGACGCTTCGACTTCCTGCTCGACGAGGCCGGGGAGTGGCGCCTGCTGGAATACAACAGCGATACGCCATCGGGCGTGCGCGAGACGATCGGCGCGGAGCGGCTGCTCTACCGCGCGCTGGGCCGGCCGGGCCGCGACGTGCGGCTGGGGGCGCGGCTCGCGCCGCGCACCCGCCGCGCCTTCGCGCGCCTGCTGGCGGCCGCCCCCCGTGCGGTGCGCCGACTGGGCCTCGTCACCGACGCGGGCTACGCCGAAGACCTCGCCCAGCTCTTGTTCCTGCGCGAGCTGCTCGCGCCGCTCGGACTGGAGATCGTGCTGGGCGACGTGAGCAATCTCAGCGTGCGCCGCGGCCGGGTCCACGTGCTGGGCCGCGAGGTCCAGGCGCTCTACCGGCTGTATCCCGTCGAGCGCCTGTACGGCCACCCGGTCTTCCCCGGCCTCATGGACGCCGCCCTCGCCGGGCGGGTCGTCCTGCTCAATCCCGTGGCGGCGCTGCTCGCCCAGGACAAGGCGCTGCTGGCGTGGATCTGGGAGCGCCGCGAGGACGCGCTGTTTCCCGCGGACGAGCGCGCGGCCATCGCCCGCCACCTGCCCGAGACGTACCTGGTGACGGACGCGCCCGCCGACCTCGACCGGCGCGCGTTCGTGGTGAAGGAGTTCTTCGGCCGCGAGGGCGAGGAGGTGTACTTCGGCGACCGCGTCGACGATGCCGACTGGGAGCGCTGCCGCGCCTGGCGCACGTTCGTGGTCCAGCGCCTGGTGACGAGCCAGACCGTGGACGATGTCCTGTGGCAAGACGGCGCCCCGGCCATCGTCCCAGGTATTCCGTGCGTCGGCAGCTACCTGGCCGGCGATCGCTGGGGCGGCCTCTACGTGCGCCTCGGCGACCGCGTCACCACTAACCGCGCGCGGCACGTCGGCGCGTTCAGTGAATCGCCGACGCGATGATCACGGCGAGCGCGATCAGGAAGCCGCCGGCGAGGATGGAGGCCGCAACGTTGTTCTTCTCGAAGATCTCGCGGCCCAGGTCGTGCGGTGTGGCCCAGTCGAAGACTTTGTAGGCGACGAGGAGGAGGATGCCGCCCAGGATGGCGTAGACGATGGAGGAGAGGAAGAGAAAGAGTTCGCGACCCCAGTCGACCATCGAGGCTCCTCATTCGCCGCGCGGCCGGCCCACGCGGCTCGTGGCGCGGCCATCGCCAGCCATTCGCTCCAGGTCGGACCCGCAGGCGCCTGGTACGGTGCGGGCCGGGCGCGCCGCGGCTCGGCGCCATCGCCGCGGCGCCTGGCATAGACGAGCGCGCCCGTGAGCAAGCCGGCGAGTATCACGCCGCCGATACGTAGCGCATCATAGCTGATTTGCAGGGCTGGCAGCACCAGCAACAGGCCGGCTACAACAGTGGTAACCGCCAGCCCCACGCCGCTGATCGAATCCTCTCGGCGGACGGTACGGTCTCGTGGTAGCATAATGCAGGCCCTCCTAGGTGCTGCAAGGCGAAGAGCCTCGGGGCGCTGTCCCTGTCCGCCTCCTTAACGCAAGCCCCGTGCCGCGCGATTCATCCCGCTCGGCCGCTGGGGGGCCGGTGGTCGGCCTGGCATATTCCTTGCCTACGCATACGCGACCGGACATCCGCGTCAGGGACTTAGGAGGATGTCGTGCAGTACGCGAGTGCACTCCACGAGACGCAGAACGGCGTGCGCCATCGCCCCGCGGCGGGCGAGCCGCTCGCCTTACTCCGCCCGGACGCCGAGCCGTGGTTGAGTCGCATCGCGACGGGGCTGCGCGAGGTCATGCGCCTCCAGCTCCTCGCGGCGCTGCTGCACGGCGAGCGCTCGGTGACCGAGCTGACGCAATTGCTGCGGCGCAGCCAGCCCAGCGTCAGCAAGCACCTCCGCGTGCTGCGCGACCAGCAGCTAGTGCGCACCCGCCGCGAACGCAATCGCGTGTTCTACCGCATCGCCGACGACCAGCCGCCCGGCGAGGCGATCATCGCCTTGCTCGAGCTGCTCGAGCGCTCGCTGCCCGAACGCCGCCCCAGCCGCCGCCGCAGCTAGGCGCGCTCGCCGGCCGCGCCTAGCCCGTCTGGCAAGCCGTCCTCCGCCCCCGCTCCCGCCGAGCGACGGCGCGCCCTAGTGCCCAGTGTGCCCAGGGACGGCCCTGGCCCCCCGCGCCCCTCGGCCCATCCCCCGCGGCCTTCGCCTCCCCTCCTCCAACTGTCGCCCATCCACGATGTTTCCCAACACCCACGCACCCAGCCTCCCTTCCGGTGGGGCAGCTAACGCTCCCCCATGGGCGGCTCGCCCGCCTGGTCGGTCCCCGCGTCGCCGTATCCGCTGCTCGTCCGACCAGGGCGCACTATAATGCCGCGGCGCCCGGGCTCGGTCGGGTGACTCGGCCCGGCAAGGCGACTGATTCCGAATCCGGCGGTGAAGCTCCCGTACTCCCTCGCCCCCTGAGAGAGGAGCGACGCTCACAGTATTCCGCGTCGCAGGGTGCGGGCGCCCCTCCGCCCTCCCCCTCTCCCCCTGGGAGAGGGCGGGGGTGAGGGCCGGTCCCTCCCCCTCTCCCTCAGGAGAGGGGGGCAGGGGGGTGAGGGCCGCCCTCCCCCTCTCCCCCTGGGAGAGGGCGGGGGTGAGGGCGCGCCCCGGCCGGCGCACCGCCGGGCCGGATCGGGTATGAGGCGTAGGAGAAGGAAGCGTGCGCTACGAGCAGTATCCGGATTTCGTGGCCGCCTGCGAAGCCGTGGGGCGGATCAGCGGCATCCAGCCGGGCGAGAAGGCCGTCATCCTCGCGGAGCGAAAGGTCGAGCCCGAGGTGATCTATGCGCTCTGGGCCGCCGTGCAGGCGAAAGGCGGCCAGGCGTGGGCCTGTCTGGTCGAGCAAGCCCACGAGAGCCACGTCCCCGGCGTCGTGGCCGGCGTGCTGGCCGAGGCCGACGTCGTCTTCCACTCCTGGGTCGCCGCCCACTCGCCCGAGGCGAACCGCCTGCGCCGCGAGCGCGGCCAGCGCTGGATCGCCTTCGCCGACTGCCTGACGTTCGATCGCTTCCTCAGCCCCGCGGTGCGCTTCCCCATCGACCTCATGGTGGCGATCATCGGCACCACCTGGCGGCTCATCGATCAGGGCCAGCAGTCGTCCGAGCTGCACATCACCGACCCGAAGGGCACCGACCTGCGCCTGGAGCTGACGCGGGCCGACCTGGACGAGCTGGCCGCCGACCGCCGCTGGCAGGGGCGCATCACCGCCGACGCCCCGCAGAGTCGCAGCCAGATCCCCTGCCCGCACGGGCCGAACCTGTTCCACGTCGGCCAGCAGATGCGGAACCAGACCGCCACCGGCGTCGTGCGCTACGACAGCATCGTCGGCTTCGGCGGCAGCTACTCCGGGGGCTACGGCGACTCCACGTTCGTGGCGCCGGTCACCATCCACTTCGACCGTGCGCAGGTGACGCGCGTCGAGGGAGGCTGGGAGGCCGACGTGATGCGCCGCAACCTCGAAGACGGCCAGCTGGCCGAGATCGGCGTCGGCTTCAACCCGAAGGTGCCCGCCTACGACGGCAAGTTTACCGGCGCCGCGGGCGGCGGCCGGGCGGGCACGCTGCACATCGCCACCGAGGGCAACGGCGTGGAGCACGCCGACGGGGTGCTCCACCAGCCCACCGTCACGATCGACGGGCGCGAGATCATCCGCAACGGGCGACTGGTGGCGCTCGACGACCCGGCGATCGTCGAGATGGCCCGCCGCTATCCGCCGCTGGGCGAGCGCTGGCTGTGGGACGCCTCCGAGGACCGCGAGGACCGCACCTTCCGATGAGCCATCGCCTGGCGCGACTAGCGGTCCCGCCGCTGCTCGGCGGGCTCGCGCTGCTGGCGCTCGGCTGTGCGGCGCCGGCCACGCCGGCCGGCGCGCCGCCGCCCGCGAGCGCCGGCGCGCCGACCGCGCCGCCCGTGGAGCATCTCACCAGCGGCGCCGGCACCCTGACCAGCTTCGGCACGACGTTCCCCCGGCTCGTCGCCGCCTACCTCGGCTACTTCGCCGACGAGGGCCTACAGGTCGATGTCGTGAACACCGGCGGCGACGCGCCCACGCTGGCGGGCATGATCGCCGGCGACATCCACGTCGCCGAGGCGATCGGCACCGACGGCCTCGTGCTGGCGAACGCGAAGGGCCAGCCGTTCTATGCCCTCGCGGCGTACCTCAATTCGCTGAACTACTCGCTGATGGGGGCGCCCGGCGTCAGCGCCGCGGCGGGCTTGCGCGGCGGCACCGTCGCCATCAGCCGCCCCGGCGACACCACCGACCGCTACGCCCGCGTGGCGCTGCGCCACCTGGGTCTGGAGCCCGAGCGCGACGTGGCGCTGGTGGCCGCGCAAAGCTCCCCCGAGCGCGCCCGCAGCCTGCTCGCGGGCGTCGTGCAAGGGGCGCTCATCGGGCGCTCGGAGAACAGCTTCCTGCGCCGCCACGGCGCCACCGAGCTAGTCGACTTGCGCGACCTCTTTCCCGACTACTCCAACCGCGTGATCGCCACGAGCGGCCGCGTGCTGGAGGAGCGGCCTCGCGCCGTGCAGGCGTTCGTGAAGGGGATGGTGCGCGCCTACCAGTGGCTGGCGGAGCCGAGCCACCGCGCCGACGCGCCGGCGATCGTCGCCTGGGCCGGCCTGGACGTGGACGACCTCGACCAGGCGTACGACGACCTCGTCCGCGGGCTCGCGGCCGACGGCGAGATCAACCCGCGCGGGCTAGAGCGGGTGATCCAGGACTTGCAGGCCGGCGGCCAGGTCCCCGCCGACTACACCGCCGACCAGCTGGTGCGATCCGGCCCGCTGCGCGCGGCGCAGCAGGAGCTAGGCCTGACGCCGTCCGGCGGCGTCCAGAGCAGCTTGCCGGCTCGGTGAGCCGCCAGCGTCTGGTAGGGGCGGGTTTTATGCCCGCCCGCGGCCGTCGAGGCCGCAACTCCGCATCGGCCGCCTGCTTGGCCTGGCCGCAAACCTTAATGGACCGTGGCCTTCCCGGCAAGTGGGACGCAACGGCGCCGGGGCAGGGAGCACACCAGTCCGCCGCTCCGCGAGCCGCGCCCTGCGCGGCTACGCCGAGGCGCCCACGGGCGCGGCGCCCGCCGCGGCGCCGTCGAAGTCGTCGCGCAGCACCGCGCACGCTTCCGCCGGCAGCTCGATCAGCACCTTGTCGCCGCGGCGCAGCTGCAGGTTCGGGTGCTGGCGCGTGCGCATCTCCTGGCCGCCCACGTTCAGGCGGCAGTCCAGGAACTCGCCCACGAACATCACCGAGTCGACGGTCGCCTCCAGCAGATTGGCGCGCTGGGACGGCGCCTGCCGGTGCAGGTGAACGTCCTCGGGCCGCACCGACACCACCACCGCGTCGCCCTTGCTGATGTTCACGCTCGGCTGCGCCTGCAGCGCGCCCATCGGCGTCTCGACGCGGCCCTCCGTGGCGTCCCCGGCCCAGGTGCCGCGGATGAAGTTGGTCGACCCAATGAAGTCGGCCACGAACCGCGTCTTGGGATCGCTGTAGATCTGCCGCGGCGGCCCCTCCTGGACGATCTTGCCCTGGCTCATCACCGCGATCACGTTGGACATGGTGAGCGCCTCGACCTGGTCGTGCGTCACGTAGAGCGTGGTGATGTGGACGCGCCGTTGCAGCTCGCGCAGCTCCACGCGCATCTGCTCGCGCAGCTTGGCGTCGAGGTTCGACAGCGGCTCGTCGAGCAGCAGCACGCGCGGCTCGCGCACCAGCGCGCGCGCCAGCGCCAGGCGCTGCTGCTGGCCACCCGACAGCTGGGTAGCCATACGGCCCTCCAGCCCGTCCAGCTCGACGATCCGCAGCGCCTCCATCACCTTGCGCTTCACCTCGTCGCCCGAGTACTTCTTCGAGCCCACGCGCAGCGGGAACGCGGCGTTCTCGAAGACCGTCATGTGGGGCCAGATGGCGTAGCTCTGGAACACCATGCCGATGTCGCGCTTGTGGGCGGGCACGTAGGTGCGGTTGCTCGTCGAGCACACGACCACGCCGCCGACCTCGATGTCGCCAGCGTCGGGCTTCTCCAGGCCGGCGATGCAGCGCAACGTCGTCGTCTTGCCGCACCCCGACGGCCCGAGCAGCGTGTAGAACTGGCCGTCCTCCACCGTGAACGAGACATCGTTGACGGCGTAGACGCGCTCCTTCCGATCGGGGAAGATCTTGACCAGGTTGGACACGCGGATCATGGCTCCACTCCCTGCGCCGAACTGCTGTGGTCGGCGATACGCCCGTCAGGCCTGTATGCCCACACGCCCGGACACCTTGTAGACGATGCCGACGATCGCCAGCAAGAGCGCGATCATCAGCACGGCAATGGCGGCCACCACCGTGACCTGCCCCTGCTCGAACATCGTGAACACCAGGATCGAGAGCACCATGCTCTGACTGGTCGCGAGCAATACGGATGTCGAGAACTCGCGGAACGAGATGATCAGCACGTAGATCCAGCCGGCGACGAGCCCCGGCCGCAGCAGCGGCAGCGTCACGCGGCGGAACGTCTGCCACCACGAGCCGCCGGCGATGCCCGCCGCCTCCTCTAGCTCGCGCGAGATCTGCACGATGGAGCCCGACGTGGCCCGCATGCCGTAGGGCAGGTACTTCGTCGCATAGGCGATCAGCAGCACCCAGAGCGTGCCGTAGATCGGCAGCGGAAACGCCACGTAGAACCAGATGAGCGCCATGCCCAGCACCAGGCCCGGCACCGCCACCGGCAGGAACGCCAGGTAGTCGAGCAGCTTGGCCCCTGGCAGGCGGCTCTTGTAGGCCACCCAGGCGATGATCGCCGTGAGCAGCATGACCGCCGACGCAGCCAGGACGGCAAGCACGACGCTGTTCACCGCGGCGCGGCGGAACGGCTCGAAGCTCAGCAGGTAGGCGTAGTTGGCAAGGCTCGCCTGGCCGAGCGCCTGGGCGCTGGGCGCCGCGACGAACGGCAGCAGCGAGTTCCACAGCAGCACGAGGAACGGCAGCAGCAGCACCAGTCCGAAGTAGCCGCACAGCCCGGCGAACGCGACCCAGCGCCACGGCCCGAGGTCGAAGGTGCGCGGGCGGAACGCCTTGCCCGTCACCGTCTGGAAGCGCTCGCTGCGCCCCGTTGCGCGGGTGTACAGACACACCCCCAGACCGCTGATCGCCAGCAGCCCCACGGCGAGCGCCGCGCCGCGCCCGTAGTCCGGCGGGAACTCGGTAAACGCCGTCCAGATCTCGCTGGTGTAGACGAACGTGCGGGCCGGGATGCCGATGATCGCCGGCACCTCGAACGCCTCGATCGAGCGCACGAACAGGATCAGCAGCACCGAGCCGACGGCGGGGAGCAGCAGCGGCAGGGTGATGCGGCGCGCGGTGGCCCAGAGGCTCGCACCCGATGCCATCGCGGACTCTTCGAGCGACGGGTCCATCGATTTGAAGGCCGCCATCATCAGCAAGAAGGCCAGCGGCGCCTGCCCCAGCGCCTGCACCCAGATCATCCCGCCGAGCGAGAAGATGTCGAACGGCGCCGCCGGCAGGCCGAACACGCTCATCAGCGCCAGGTTCACGTAGCCGATCTTCGGGCTGAGCAGGAAGATCCAGGCGATCGCTTCCAGCACGCCGGGCATGACCAGCGGCACCAGGCTGAGCGGCAGGAACGCCTGCCGGAACGGCAGGTTCGTGCGCTCGACCAGCCAGGCCAGCGCGGTCCCGAGCGCGAAGCTGAGCAGCGCCGCCCCGGCCGCGAACGCCAGCGAGTTCCGCAGCGTCGAGTACGTGTACGGGCTGGCGTAGGCGGCCGCGTAGTTCTCGATGGTGAACGCGTACTCGCGCGGCGCCACCTCCGCCTGGAAGCTACCCCACAACAGCATGACCAGCGGCAGCACGGCGAGGTACACCAGCACCGCCGCCCCGAGCGCGGGGATGAGCAGCGCCGGGTCGGCAGGCAGCGTGGGCAGCGTGCGCCGCGCGCGAGACGCGCTGATCGTCGCCAGGGTCGGCCTCCCCGCTCACCCCCGGGGCAAGCGTTTGTCCGCTGCGCTCAGCCCGTCTCGCGGCGAAACGGCCCGGCGCGTTTCCAGTTGCCGTAAGGTAGCCGATGAGTCGGGAACGCGTCAACCCTTCACCACGCCACGGGGGCCGAAGGCATGGCGCGGCCGAGCTGCGGCAGGACCGGCGCCTGTTCGACCGCGAGGGGTGCGTCGTGGTCGAACCGAGGGTTGCGTCGTGGCCGAGCAGGAGATGCGCATTTCGCTGGTAGTGGGCAGACAATCAGACGTACGGAATGTTTGTGATCGACTTCGCCGTCTTGCTACTCTTTGGAGGGCAGTGAGGCGCGAGTACATAACGAGAACCGAGGTAGCGCGCGAATATCCGGATTGTTTCTCCCTGAAGCGACCGCGAGGAAGCTCTCCTCCACTCGCTAATCCGCGACCCCGTGGCGCGGATTGCGTTCATCACGCAACGTTTGTCACCTACCGTGCCGCATCGACCCTTACGCTTGGCCGGCGCGGCGCTCGCAGCGACCACGAGCCAGGGGATGATACATGCACTCTTCGCCTTCGCTGGCACCGTCCAGCCCGGAGATCGCTCCCATGCCCGTCGACTCGAACGCCTGGGATGCGCTCGCGGGCATGGCCACGCTCAAGGACCAGATCGAGCGGCGCCTGCTGCTGCCGATGCGCGAGCGGGCGCGGGCCAGCCGGCACGGCATCACGCCGCCCGGCGCGGTGCTGCTGTTCGGGCCGCCGGGCACGGGCAAGACGGCGCTCGCCCGGGCCATCGCCGGACGGCTCGGCTGGGCCTTCGTCGACGTCGACCTGTCCACCGTCGCGCTCGACGCGGCGCGGCTGCGCCGTCTGTTCGACCACCTGTTCCAGCTCGAGGAAGTGGTGATCTTCTTCGACGAGTTCGAGCATCTCGGCCTGAATCGCGAGAGCCAGACGACGCCGGTCGAGCCGCTCACCGCGGAGCTGTTGCGGGGGCTGCCCGCGCTCCGCGCGAGCGGCAAGCTGCTGGCCGTCTGCGCGACGAACTACGTGCGCCTCCTCGATCCGGCGCTCCTGCGCCCCGGCCGCTTCGACCTCGTGCTGCCGATCGGGCTACCCGACGCGGGCGACCGAGCCGCGCTCCTGCGCGCCCTGCTGGCGCGGCGCCCCTGCGGCGAGATCGACGTGGCGGCGGTGGTCGCGCGCGCCGACGGCCTGACGCCCGCCGACCTCGGCGCCGTCTGCCAGCAGGCCGCGCAGGCCGCGTTCGAGCGCGAGGTGGCCACGGGCCGCGAGAGCCGCGTCGAGACGGCCGACCTGATCCTCGCGCTCAATCGCTATCGGCCCACCGTGAGCCCCGAAGACATCGTCGCCTTCCGCGAGGACGTGGAGCGCTACGCTCGCGCCTGATATCGACTCCAGCGGTACGCTTCGCCCTTCCCCTGGGAGAGGGAGGGGGGAGGACGGTCCCCGTCACCCCCGCCCTCAGGAGACGGGCAGGAGGGGAGGTCCGTCCCTCCCCCTCTCCCCCTGGGAGAGGGCCGGGGTGAGGGCTGGCGCCCCTCGGCGAACCGCCGCACCGGAGCGAGTATGAGCCCGAGAGCCGTGGCCGCAGGGCGTGAACCAACGCCGAGCACCCGAAAGGAGCCGCAATGCCTTCGACCCGACCGGTGGTCCTGGTGCTGGACGACGACCGCGCGACCCGCGAGCTAGTGCAGGAGGTGCTGGAGGAGCATGGCTACGCGGTAGAGAGCGCCGCCAGCGGCGCGAGCGGGCAGGCGCGCCTGGAAGCAGGCGGCATCGACCTGGTGGTGCTCGACAAGCGGCTCCCCGACGGCGACGGCCTCGACGTGTGCCGCTGGGTGCGAGCGCGCGAGCGCCGCGAGCGCGCGCACCTGCCGATCATCATGGTGTCCGCGGCCCTCGACCCGTCCGGCGAGGACCTTGGCCCCGATGCCGGCGCCGACGCCTACGTCGCCAAGCCCTTCGACCTCGACGCCCTCGTCGCCCAGGTCCGCTCGTCGCTGGCCAGCCCGTCGCCCGGCCACACGCCCTGATGCACGCGTGGCACTCTGGCCGCGCTGGTCGCCGAGTGTCGTAGGGGCGGGTTTCATGCCCGCCCGCGGCCGTCGAGGCCGCAGCCCCGGCGCCGGCCGACCACTCAGTCTCGCTGTAAGCCGCTGCAATGCGCGGCATTCCGGCCGCGCTGGTCGCCGAGAGCAGGTCTTCGCGGCCACCGGCGCGGGCCTTCGTGGCGATACCCTCCAAGTACGGCGAGGGTGTGTCAGCGAAGCTGGAAGATCTCCTTCCAGGTCTTCTCGTACTGACTGACCTGGGCCATGTCGTCGGGGCCAAGCGCGTAGATGTGCGCGGGGCGGATGTCGTCGAGGGCCGGCACGTCGGGCCGCGCGGGCGCGCGCCCGCCCTCGGCGTACGCTTGCTGGCCCTCGGCGCTCGCCGTCCAGCGCTCCCAGAGCATCGCCGTGTACGGATGGGGCGCGTCCTGGAACGCCGCCGTGGCCACCACCTGGCCGATGCCCTCGGTGCGCATGAAGTCCACCGGAGCGCCTTTCTTCATGCGTGCCGGGTAGTGGTGGGCGTAGCAGGTGATGCACGCCGCCGCCTGCCCGGCCACCACCAGCTCGGCCAGGTCGGAGTGGCCCTTGTGGAACTCCACGTTGTTCGCCGCGATGGCCCGCAGCACGGCGGCCGCTTGCTCCTCGCTGCCGTGCTTGCGAGCGAGCGCCAGGAACAGCTCCACGTCGCGCGGCTCGGCGATCAGGCGGTTCTTCCACTTCGGGTCGGCGAAGTCGTCGAACTGCGTCGGCGCCTCGTCGGGCCTCACCAGGTTCGTGTTCCAGGCCGGCACGATGAACTGGAGGTCCGAGGCGAACCAGTACGTCCCCCGCTCGTCCTCCGGGATCGCTTGCGCCTCGGTCGGAATGTCCTGCAGGAGCAGGCGCTGCTGGTTGAGCTGCAGCACGTAGTCGACGCTCGCGTTGAACACGTCGCCCAGCACCTTGCCGCCCCGCGCCTCGCTCACCGCGCGGGCCACGAGCTTGTCGGCCGTGCCGTTCACGAACTCCACCTTCACGCCCGGGAAGCGCTGCTCGAAGGCCGGCAGGATCTTGTCGGCGTTCACCGTCGCCATCGTGCTGTAGAAGCTGAGCGTGCCCCCCTCGTCCTTGGCCTTCGCGTATAGCTCGTCCAGTGGCAGCGTCTTGGCGACAGCAAAGGCGTTGGGCGCCGCCGCGGCCGGCGCATCGCCCGCGCCTGCGGCGGTGCGGCCACCGGCGGCGCCCGGTCCGGGGCGCGCGCCCGGCCCGCAGGCGGTCGCCAGCAGCGCGAGCGTCAGGAGTAGCAGGCCGGCGCGGCGCGTCAGGCGGCGAACGGTCATCGGTCCTCCGGTTCTGCCCCGGCGCCACAGCGCCCGGGCGGGCGCCCCCGCGCGGCCGGCACCGCTAGCGGATCTGGAAGACATCTTTCCAGACCCGCTGGTACTTGGGCGCGTCGGCCATGTCCTCGGGCGTCAGGGCGTAGATGGTCTCGGGGCGCGTCTTGTCGCGCGGCGCCACGCTCGGTAGGCCGGGCGTGCGGCCGCCGTCGGCGTAGGCTTGCTGGCCATCGGGCGAGTGGATCCACCGCTGCCACAGCATCGCGGTATAGGGATGCGGCGCGTCTTTCAGGATGGCGGTGCCATTCACGATCCCCACGCCCTCGGTCAGCATGTAGTCGACCGGCGCGCCCTTCTTGATGCGGCCGGGGTAGTGGTGCGAGTAGCAGGTGAGACAGGCGGCGGCCTGCCCGGCCACCACCAGCTCGGCCAGGTCGGAGTGGCCCTTGTGGAACTCCACGTTGTTCGCCGCGATCCGCTTGATGAGGTCGGTCGCCTGGTTGTCGTCGTGATACTTCCGCAGGCTGAGGCCCATCAGTAGCTCGGCGTCGCGCGGCTCGGCGATCAGGCGGTTCTTCCACCGCGGGTCGGCGAAGTCCTCGAACCGCGTCGGCGCCTCGTCCGGCCTCACCAGGTTCGTGTTCCAGGCGGGGACGATGTAGATCACGTCCGCCGCGATCCAGTACTGGCCGCGCAGCCCCTCGGGGTAGGCGTCCGCCTCGGGGGGCACGCGCTGGTAGAAGACGCCCTGCTGGTTGAGCTGCTGCACGTAGTCGGCCGGGCAGTCGAAGATGTCGGCGAGCGTCCGGCCGCCGCGCCCCTCGGCGATGATGCGCGCCGCGAGCGCGTCGCACGTGGCGTCCACGTGGTCGACCTTCACGCCCGGGAAGCGCTGCTCGAAGGCCGGCAGGATCACCTCGGCGTTGATCTCGGCGAGCGCCCCATAATAGGCGAGCGGCGCGTTCTCGGCCTTGGCCTGCGCGTACAGCTGGTCGATGGGCATCGTGAGGGCCGCGTCGAGCGCGGTGCTCGACGCGCCAGGCGCGGCGCCGGCTGGCGCCGCGCGGTCCGCCCCCGGCTGGGCCGCCGGGGCCGTCGGGCGCGTCGCGCCGGCACAGGCCGCGAGCAGCCACGTCGCCGCGATCAGGGCGCCGAGCGCGCTGCGTCCCATCCTATCCTCCCTCTGTCGCCCGCTGGCGCGTCGGCGCTGGGCACGCGGCCGCCAGCCGTTGTCGCCGTGCCCAGCACGCGCGGGCGGCGTGCGCTCCGGCCCGGCCGCCGGCCGCTCAGTCGCGGATGTCCTGCAAGAACCACTCGGTCGGCAGCTCCTGGCCCACGCCCGCCTGGCGCGCGAGGCGCTGGGTCCGGCCGGCGACGGCGGCGAATTGGAGCCCTTGGGTGCCCGTGTTGATGAACATGGTGACCTGCCGGTCGTCCGTCCGGCCCGGCTGGCGGCCCGCCACTACGTCGACCAGCAGCGGGAAGTTGTCGCGCTCCTCCGGGCGGCTGCGCGGGATGCGCGCGCGCTCCTCCGGTTGCCCGGCCACGTAGGCGGCCATGGCGCTGCGCGGCCACTCCATGTCCGGCACGTCGGCGCCCGGCTTGATCGTCTGCCAGCCTAGCTGCACGATCACGTCGGCGCGGTCGAGCATGGCCCGGTCCATCTCGCGGCGCGTGACGCACGTCATGTGGGCGCCGTCGGCCACCCACGCGGCATCGAAGGTCGGGAGCATCGAGTCGGTGGCGGTGACGACGATGTCCGCGCCGCGCACGGCCTCCTCGGCCGTATTCACCGGCCAGAGCTGCATGCGCAGCTCGTCGCTCACCCGTGCGGCGAACTGCTCGCGGTGCGCCGGCGTCGGGCTGTACACCTTGCCGCCGCGCAGCGGCCGCGCCGCCGCGATGGCTTGCAGGTAGGTGTGCGCCATGCCGCCCGAGCCGAGCACTCCCACGGTCGCCGCGTCCTTGCGCGCCAGCACGTCCACCCCCAGCCCCGCGCTGGCGCCCACGCGCATGTGCTGCAAGTAGCCGTCCTGGACGATGGCGAGCGGCTCGCCGGTGCTCGCGCGGTACACCAGGATAATGCCCGAGTAGGTCCCGGGCTGCATGCAGTACTTCTCTTCGGTGGCGCCACCGGGCCAGGAGACGACGTCCGACTTGATGCGGCAGGCCACCACGTCCTCGCTCCGGCAGTAGCCGGTCATGCTGCCCCAGCGATAGTAGTCGTCGTCGCGGCCGGTCGGGGCATACAGGTCGATGCGGGGAATGTAGGCGGCATCGCCGCGGGCCAGATCGGCGTAGCCCCGGCGCAGCGCGTCCAGCGTCTCGCGCATGTCCAGCACGCGCTGCACGTCGGCGTTCGTCAAGTAGAGCATGTGGCACTCCCCGGCGCGAGGGTGCCCCAATCCTACTGACTGGCCGCGGTCAGGAGCAAGGCCGCGCAGTGCCGCGGCTGCCCGCTACCTCTTGCGCCCACGAAGGCGCCGACCCTCTCGGCAAGCCGCCATCGAGTTCGGCCGCAATATTCTACGGGAAACCCATTTGCCGCCTAGCACCACTTGCCGCGGCAGCACCCGTTGCCTCGTCGTGCGCCCCCACCGGCGGCGCTCGCGGCGCCGCCGCCGGTCGCCCCTCCGGACGACCGCCCCTCGCCAATGCATTCTCTTGTAGGGCCGCTGCTTGCTGCGCCCTGCCCCGTCACCGCCCGGCCCCAGGAGAGGGAGGGGAGAGGGGTGAGGTCCGGCCCTCCCCCTCTCCCCCTGGGAGAGGGTCGGGGTGAGGGCGCGCTCCGGCAACTAAACGCCGGATTCGATAGGCAAGGCCGCGAGGCGCGCGGTAGGGCCCGCCGTCCGGCGCGACGTGGTCGCCGTCCTTGCCCGTACACGCCTCCCCCGCGCCCGCCGCCCGCGCCCGGCCCGGGGCCCGCCCCGCCGGCTCGGCCCGCGGCAGGCCAGCGGGGGAGTATCGTACGGGGTAAACGATGCGACCTTCCGCGCCCGACCAGCACGCGCAGACCCGCGCCCGGCCTACCATTTAACCACCCAGTAAAGGAGCATCGTTTGACCGTTCCTCGGCTAAAATTACGCACCCGCGTGCGGGACCGCCGCTGCGCGCGCGCCCCTGCCACGCCGCCAGCCCCTGGAGCACGCCCCTGTGGCGGGCAGCGGTTTGGGGACTTGCGCTCCCGGTCGGCAGTTACTACCCTTGTACACGCGTGCATCCCGCATTCAGTGTTTTGCCGGGCGCGCTCCGTCGCCACCAGAGACCGATCGTGCCCCTCGACGCGCCACACGGTGAGGGTGTCCAACATGAAGATCATGGGTCTATCGGTACTGATCGCGTTGAGCCTGCTGCTGAGTGGCTGTGGCAGCGGCGCCGCGCCAGGCGCCCAGCCGGCCAGCTCTCCCCAGAGCGCCGGGCAGGGTGCGGCGTCCGCGGGCGGGCTGAGCGGAGAGATCCCCGTGGGCGCCGTGTGGTCGCTGACCGGGGCCGCGGCCGTCTACGGCACCGTCCAGAAGAACGCCGCTGACCTGGCGACGGACGAGATCAACCGCTCCGGCTTCCTCGGTTCCGCCAAGCTGAAGCTGATCACCGAGGACGATCGCTCCACCCGCGAGGGCGGGATCGCGGCCTTCGAGAAGCTGCTCAATCGCGACCGCGTGGCGGCGATTCTCGGCCCCACCCTCTCCAACACCGCGCGGGCGACCGATCCGATGGCCCAGGACAAGGGCATCGTGGTGCTCGGCGTGTCCAACACGGCCGACGGCATCGTGGAGATTGGCGACTTCGTCTTCCGCGACAGCCTGCCCGAGAGCGACGTGCAACCGAACACGATCCGCGTGACCAAGGACAAGCTGGGCTACCGGCGCGTCGCCGTGCTCTACGGCGACGACGACGCCTTCACCAAGGCCGGCTACGACGTGTTCAGCAAGGCGCTGGCCGATGCCGGCGTCCAGGTGGTCGCGACGGAGACGTTCAAGAAGGGCGACACCGACTTCTCGGCGCAGCTGACGAAGATTCGGAGCGCCAACCCCGACGCGATCGTCCTGTCGGCGCTCGCCGAGGAGGCCGCGGGCATCATGACCCAGGCCCGCCAGCTCGGCATACCGACCTCGGTCCCGTTCATCGGGGGCAACGGCCTCAACTCGCCGCAGCTCGCCCAGCTGGCGGGCTCGGCCGCCCAGGGCGCGATCTCCGGGGCCGCCTGGTTCATCTCGAACGACACGCCCGGCAACGCCGCGTTCGTGCAGGCTTACCGCGACCGGTACGGCAGCGATCCGGACCAGTTCGCCGCCCAAGCCTACACGGGCGTGTACCTGCTCGCCACCGCGCTGAAGAACGCCGGCTCGAGCAACCCGCGCGCGATCCGCGACGCGCTGGCGCAGCTCAAGGACGTGCCGACGGTGCTCGGCTCGTTCTCCTTCGACCCGAGCCGCAACCCGGTGCACCCTCCCGTCGTGCAGATCGTCCAGGACGGCAAGTTCACTCTCTTCAAGTAGCGCGCCGGAACGAGGCCCGCGCGCATCCGCCGCACCCGCGCGAGTCGGAGAGACATGGAGCAGCTTCCGCAGCAGCTCGTGAACGGCATCTGGCAGGGGGCGGGCCTGGCGCTCTTTGCGCTCGGCTTCGCGCTGGTGTTCGGGCTGCTCGACGTGGTGAACCTGGCCCACGGCGCGACCTACATGTGGGGCGCCTTCTTCGGGCTCGTCTGCGTCACGCGCCTCGGCTGGCCGCTCTGGGCTGCGATCCCGGCGGCGATGATCGGCGCCGGCCTGCTCGCGGTCCTGCTCGAGCGGCTCGCCTTCAAGCCGCTGCGCACGCTGACCACGGGCAGCCTGGTCCTCTGGGGCGGCTTTCTCGTGCTACTCCTCGGGTTCGTCGGCGTCCGCCAGGAGGAGGTTCGGGCGGGACTGCTGGGGCTGGGCGCGGCCCTCATGCTGCTCGGGCTAGTGCAGGATTACCGCGCCCCGCGGCCACTGCTGCAGCGGTCGATGCCCTATCTGGCGCCCATGATTGCTTCGATTGGCGCCTCGACTATCCTCGTGAGCCTGGCCCAGGGACTCTTCGGCGCGCAGCCGTCGCGTTTCCCGCCGGACCTGTTTCCCACGACGCCGTACCCGCTGGGACAAGCCGCCGTCATCGCCCCGATCCAGCTCCTGGTGCTCGCCGTCGCGCTCGTTCTGATGATCGGCCTGCACCTCCTGATCGCCCGGACGCAGACCGGCCGAGCGATCCGTGCGATTGCCTGGAGCGAGCGCACCGCTCGCCTGCTCGGCATCAACGCCGATCTGGTGATCGCGCAGACGTTCTTCGTCTCGGGCGCGCTGGCCGGCGCCTCCGGCGCACTGCTCGGCCTGGCGTTCAACCGCATCGAGCCGACGATGGGCAGCCAGATCGAGCTGGCGGGGCTTACCGTCATCGTGGTGGGCGGCATGTCGAGCATCGGCGGGACGGTCGTCGCCGCCTTCCTGGTGGGCCTGCTGCGCGTGCTCGGGGTCGCCTACGTCGATAGCAGCTTCCGCGACGCGCTCGTCTTCGCCCTGCTCATCCTCGTCCTGCTGGCGCGCCCACAGGGGCTGTTCGGCCGCGCCAACAGCACCCGCGCCTGAGGAGAAGCCGGGCCGATGCTCCAGTTCCTGCTGGACCACATCTCGACGGTCGACTTCATCCTGCTCAACGTCGCCCTCGGCCTGAGCATCTACCTGACGCTCGCGGTCGGCCTGCTCTCGCTGGCCAACGCCGGCTTCCTCGCCATCGGCGCCTACACCGCCGCGATCTTGACCGTGCAGGCCGGCTGGCCGCCCGTCGCCGCGCTCCTCCCCGCGCTGCTCCTCGGCGCGCTCGTCGCGGCGCCGCTCGGCCTCCTCGTCCTGCGCCTCCAGGGCGTCTATCTGGCCATCGCCACCATCGGCTTCGGCGAGATCGTCCGCATCGTGGCGCTGAACGGCGACAAGCTGCTGCGCCTCGTGAGCGGCGATAGCCGCCTGACCGTCTTCCGCGGCGCCGAGGGCATCACCTTGCCCTATCGCAGCCCGGTCCTGTTCCTGGGACTGCCCGTCACGACCTGGCAGCTGCTGGTCTACGTGGTCGCCCTGGCCTACCTGCTGGCGATGTTGCAGCGATCGCGTTACGGCCGGCTCATGGCGGCGATCCGGCTGGATGGCCTGGCGGCCAGCACGCTTGGCGTGGACATCGTCCGCTACCGCCTGCTGGCGTTCTTGCTCGGTGCGGCGATCGCCGCCGGCGCTGGCGCCCTGAGCGCGCCGGTCGTCCGCGTCATCGATCCGAGCCAGTACGGCTTCAACCGCGCCGTCGACATTCTGGCCTACGCCGTCCTGGGGGGCATGACCACCTGGGTCGGGCCGATCGTCGGCGCCACCGTCCTCACCGCATTGCCCGAGGTGCTGCGGCCTCTTCAGGAGCAGCGCGAGGTCGTGAACGGCCTCCTGCTCTTGTTGTCGATCATTTATCTGCCGCGCGGGCTGGCCGATTCGCGGCTCTGGGGCGGCTGGCGGCACTGGCCGACCGCGCTCCGCGAGCGCTTCGCCGGCGGGCCGGCGGCCGAGCCGCTTCCCGTTCCCCCCCGCCGAGGGCCGGGATGACGGCCGGCGCCCGGTTGCGGGTCGACCGCATCAGCCTGCACTTCGGCGGGCTCGCAGCCTTGGACGACGTGGCTTTCACCGTGGGCGGCGGCATCTGCGGGCTCATCGGGCCGAACGGCGCCGGCAAGACGACGCTGCTCAACGTCGTGAGCGGCGTGCTCCCGCCCTCGCGCGGCGACATCTTCCTCGACGAGCGGCCCACGACCGGACTGCCCCCACATCGCCTGGCGGCGCTCGGCGTCGCGCGCACCTTCCAGAACGTTCGGCTGTTCGGGGAGCTTTCGGTGCTCGACAACGTACGGCTCGGCTACCACCTTCATCAGCACAGCACGCTGCTGGAGACCGTGCTGCGCCTGCCGCGGGCCCGTCGCGAGGAGCGCGCGTCAGCGGCGGCCGCGCTGGCGCTGCTCGACCGTCTGGGCCTGGCCCCCCTCGCCACGGCCGCGGCGAGCGCGCTGGCCTACGGGGATCAGCGGCGCGTGGAGATCGCGCGCGCCCTGGCCCTGGAGCCCCGGCTGCTGCTGCTCGACGAGCCGGCGGCCGGGCTGAACGCCGCCGAGAGCGAGCAGCTTGGCGACTTCTTGGGCCACCTCCGGGCGCAGGGACTCACCCTCTTGCTGGTCGAGCACGACATGGACCTCATCATGCGTGTCTGTGACCATATCGTGGTGCTGAACTTCGGCCGCAAGATCGCCGAGGGGCCACCTGCTGTGGTACGCGGCGACCGGCGGGTGATCGACGCGTATCTGGGCGAGGAGGAGCCCGCCTGATGCTGGCGGTGCGCGACCTCCACACGTACTATGGCGGCATCGCCGCCCTGCGGGGCATCAGCTTCGACGTGCCGCGCGGGGGCCTCGTCGCCCTCGTCGGCGCGAACGGGGCGGGCAAGTCGACCACCCTGAACACGATCAGCGGGCTGCTCGCGCCCCGCCATGGGACGATTCGCTTCGAGGGACGGGATATCGCCGGCTGGCGGGCGGAGCGCGTTGCCGCCCTGGGCCTCGTGCAGGTGCCGGAGGGGCGGCAGATCGTGGCGCCGCTGACGGTCGAGGAGAACCTGCTCGTGGGTGCCTACACGCGCCGCGATGGGGGCGTCCGCGCTGACCTTGGCGGCGTCTACGACCGATTCCCCCGCCTGGCCGAGCGCCGCGCCCAGATCGCGGGCTCGCTGTCGGGCGGCGAGCAGCAGATGCTGGCCATCGGCCGGGCACTGATGGCGCGGCCGAAGCTCCTGATGCTGGACGAGCCCTCGCTGGGCCTGGCGCCGCTGATCGTGCAGGAGGTCTTCCGCGTCGTGGCGGCGCTGAAGGAGCAGGGCGCGACGATCCTGCTGGTCGAGCAGAACGCGCGCAAGGCGCTGGCCATCGCCGACTACGCCTATGTCCTCGAGGGCGGCGAGATCGGGCAGGCGGGGCCCGCGGCCGTTCTGCGCGACGACCCCCGCATCCTCGAGGCCTACCTCGGTCGGGGAGCCTGACCGCGCCCCCGCTAGTCGGCGGAGCGCGCCCCGCGCCGGCGGCCGAGGCGGGCGCAGCCAGCCTGGAGCAGCAGCAGCAGGTAAAGGACGCCTACCCCGCCGACGACGAAGAGCACGCGCAGCAGGGCCGCCGTGGCGCCCACCGGCGGGAGCGGCGGATCGTCGCCGTTATCCGCGCTGTCGAGCGGGCTCAGCGGCGTGGCCGTGGTGGGGAGCAGGCTGGCGGTCGTCGTGCCGCCGGCGAGGGGACCGTCCAGCAACGGGCCGCCGGGCCGCGCGGCACGCAGCAGCGCGTCCCGGGCGGCGGTGGCGGGATCAGGCGCGGCGACGCGCGCCGGCGCCGCGCCCGGCCCAGCGCTCCGGTCCCCGGGTCGCGCGGCGCTTTGGGGGACCACCCGTGGGTCGATGCTCGCGGCGGTCGCGAGTAGGCGGGCGTCGCCGCTGCCGCGGCCGTAATGGGTGGGGTCCGGGCCGAGCAGGCCATCAGTGCCGTCGCCAATGCCGAAGGCCACGGCGTGGTGGGGGATGTCGGCGCGCGCCCAGGCCGTCTCTAGCTGGTCCGGGGTGATGACCAGCGCCTTTGCGCCGCTCGCCCCATAGGCCGAATCGTTGTACAGGAAGTCGTCGCCGAGCAGGCCGTCGATCACGATGTAGTGGTTGACGTTGCCACCATAGCCGCCGCTGCCCGGCAGGAGCCGATAGACCGTCAGCGCGATTACCGGGTACCCCTTCTGCACGGCCGCGCGCACGTCGTCCACACTCCAACGTCGGTAGCCGCCGCCGCTCTGGTACAGCCCCATCGGGCGCAGGTTCGCGCGGCGGCCAAGCTCCGCCAGGTAGTCGAGGGCGATACCGTCGTCGTAGCCGTAGGTGCCCTGGAGATAGTTCGCATACTCGCGCACCTTCGCCGTCGAGATCTTCAGGCCGTAGGCCTCGAGGATCATCGCCAGCGCGCTCGGACCGCAGTTCGCGTCCTGGTAAGGGGTGCCGTCGTACTGGCCGCGCGCCGGCACGCCCAGCCAGAGCAGCGAGTCGTCGAGCCAGCCGGCCGCGCCAGGCTCCTCCGGCAAGCCGCGCACGAACGTGCGCACCGGGGCGGGGCGCGGCTCGGCCGGGAGCGCCACGCTCGCCGGGTGGACGGGCGCCGCGTTGGTGGTGGGGGCAGCGGCCGCGGCGTCGCCGACCGCGGCGCTCGGCGGCGCATCGCTGGCCGCGGCGCTCGGCGCCTGGGTCTCCACTGCAGCGGCAACCCGGTCGGGGTCCGCCGTGGTCGCCTCGGGTTCCGGCGCCGTCGCCGTCGGCGCGTCGGTTGGCAGCACCGCGATCGGTACGTCAGTTGGCCCCACCACGACGCCTGTGACGAGGGTCGGCGTAGGCGGCACCGGTACTGGCGTCGGCGTGGGTGGCACGGCTGTCGGTGTCGCCGTCGGCGGAACGGCGGTCGGCGTCAGCGTGGCCGGCAGGACCACTTCCGTGGGCACGGCCGTTGGCGTGGCTGGTGCGCGGGTATGCACGGGCAGGGGGGCGCTCAAGTCCGGCGCGGCGCGGCTCACCGTGGGCGTGGCACCGCGTGGGGTGGACGAGGTACCGGCCGCGCTCTGCCCCGCGTTCGGAATGGGGATGGGCGTCTGGGCCGCGGCGGGCCGCGCCCAGCCGAGCGCAGCGGCCACGAGAGCGAGGATCGACAGCGCTCGGCCCGCGGCGCGAGCGCGTGGCATGGGACGCCGTGGGCGAGGCGAGCCGGAATGCAGCATCTTGGGCGCATTGTACCCGACGATCCGCGGCCGCGCCCAGGCTTTCCCGCCCGGCCGCCCAATCGCTACGCGACTGCGACGCGCCCGATCTTCTCTCTCCACGCACTACGCGGCCGGGGAGGCCTGCTCTTCTTAGGCTACAGAGCGGAGCGGCGCCCCTGGGTCGGCCGGTTCGCGCGAGCGCTTGGCGTGGCCGTTGGCCGAGGGTGTCGGTACGGCGGGCAGCCAGACCGTGAACTCAGTGCCGTTCTCGGGCGTGCTGCTCACGCCGATGCGGCCGTGGTGCGCCTCGACGATCTGCCGCGCGATTGCCAGCCCTAAGCCGTGGCCCTCGCCATGCGCGCCGGCGGCACGATAGAAGCGGTCGAAGACGCGGGCCTGTGCCTCGGGCGGGATGAGCGAGCCCGTATTGTGGACGGCCAGGCATACGCCCGGGGGGCTGCCGGCGTCCGAGCTGCCCTTAACGGGCGGCTGTGCCGGCTCGGGAGCGAGGCGTATGGTAATTCGCCCTCCCGGCGGGGTGTGCTTGATGGCGTTGTCGAGTAGGTTGTCCACGACTTCTTCCAGGCGATGTGTCTCGCCCAGCACTGCCGGCACGGCACGGTCCTCGACGACCAGCGTCACGTCGCCGGCACTGGCGCGGCGCTCAGCGCGACTCGCGCAGGCGGCCACGAGCGCCGAGAGGTCGACCGGATGATGCTCGCCGGCGAACTGCCCCGACTCCACCCGCGACAGGTGCAGCAGGCTCTCGACCAGGCGCGACATGCGCTCGGCCTCCTCGTGGATCACGGCGCCCGCCTCCGCGTAGTCGGCCGGCGTGCGCAGGGCGCCGTCGGTCATGGCCTGCGAGAAGCCGCGGATGGAAGTGAGCGGCGTGCGCAGCTCGTGAGAGACGTCCGCCAGGAACTCGCGGAGGGTGTTGTGCGAGAGGGCGACCTGCTTCGCCATGAGGTTGAAGGCGCTGGCCAGGCGGCTGATCTCGTCCTGGCCCTCGACAGGTATCGCCTGCTCGTAGTGGCCGCGCGCCATCTCCTCCGAGGCGCGCGTCAACCGGCCGACCGGACGGGTAATGGAGCGGGTCAGCCATAGCGCCACCGGGAGCGAGGCGAACAGCGCCAGCACGCCGGCGAGCAGCAGGCGCGGCGCCAGCGCCAGCCAGGCCGCCGCGAGGCTGGCCTGCGGCACGGCCACCATGACGGCGAGCCGCGGCGCGAAGCGGGGCGGCAACCGATCGCTCAGCCGCCCGACCTGCAGCGCGCCGGCCACGGAGATTGTGACCACCTGGCCGCCAGCAGCCTGATAGCGCCCAACCTGCAGGCGGCCGGCCTGCTCCGCCGGGGTGTCCTCGTCGGGCGGCAGCGCGTAGCCCTGTAGCTCGTCGGCCGTGTCGGCGGCCACGACCCGGTCGTTCGTACGGACGAGCAGCAGTCGCACGTTCAGGTGCTGTGCCTGGTCGTCGAGGAAGGCGGCGATGTCGGCGGTGGGCGTGCCCATCAGCTCGAGGTAGCGCACGTGCGCCGAGAGCGGCAAGACGATATCGGCCAGCCGCTGCATCTCGCGCTGCATCTGGTACTGCTGCCCGAGCCAGAGAAAGCCGGAGCCGGCGAGGAACAGCGAGACGAACACCACGAAGGCGTAGGAGGCGATGAGCCGACTGCGCAGGCTACCGCGCACTGGGCGCCTCCCCCTCCACGAGCTTGTAGCCGACGCCCCAGACCGTCTGAATCTTGGCCGTCGCGCCGCTCAGCTTGTCGCGCAGCCACGTGATGTGGACGTCTACGGTGCGCGGGTCGCCGTAGAAGTCGGGGCCCCAAACGAGCTGACGCAGGCGCTCGCGCGGAAACACGACGCCCGGCCGCCGCGCGAGCACCGTGAGCAGGTCGAACTCCTTGGGCCGCAGCTCGACGGGCCGCCCCGCCACCGTGACCTCATGTCGGTCCGGGTCCACCCGTACGTCACCGACTTCGAGGGGGCGCTGGCCGGCGCCCATGCCTTGCGTGCGCCGCAACACGGCCTTCACGCGCGCGGCTAGCTCGCGAGGATTAAAGGGCTTGGTGACGTAGTCGTCGGCGCCCAGCTCGAGCCCCGCCACGCGGTCCTCGGACTCGTCGCGGGCGGTGAGCATGATGATGGGGACGTCGCTCTCCTGACGCAATTGGCGGCAGACTTCGAGACCGCTGACCTTCGGCAACATGAGGTCGAGGACGATCAGGTCCGGGCGGACGAGCCGCGCCTTCTCTAGCGCTTCCTGGCCGTCGTGCGCGACCTCAACCTGGTAGCCCTCGTTGCCGAGGTACAGCTTAACCAGCTGGACGATATGCTTCTCGTCGTCAACTACCAGGATCGTCTGCGCCATGATGCTCCCCGTGGGGAGCGGGAGATGGGACGAAAGGAAGGGAAGATCAGCGCGCGGCTTGCTGGTTGCCGGCGCCTGCCTGCGCTCCCCCGGCTGGTCCCCTATTCCCGCTCTCCTGGCCCCCATCCCCTGGCAGAATTTGCACGTCATTCGCGGCGACCGTGCCGTCGTCGCCACGGCTGCCGCTAACCACGACGCGTTGGCCCGGAGCCAGGTCCGTCTTATCGGCGGGCTCCACGCGTTGTACGCTGGTGCTGTCGCCCAGCGTCACATGTACCGGGCCGTCGGGCGTACTTACTACCATGGTACCGTCAACGATACTCTGGATCACACCATTTGTCCGTCCGGCAGCCGGACCGCCAGCGCCCGTCCCGGCTCCGCCCGGTCGCTGGCTGGCGGGGCCACCTGCCGCGGCCGCCTGGCCGCCGGCCGGGCTTCCCGCGCCTTGCACCCCGCCCGTGCGACCGGCCCCGCCTGCTGCGGCAGCGCCGCCAGGGGCGCTAGCCGCCCCGCCCGTGCCGGCCGGCCCCGCGCCCTCGCCCCCCGGCGCGCCCCCAGGGCCGCCCCCTCCCGCGCGCGCGGCGCCCGCTGCACTCGGCAACGGCGTTGCCACGATGCGTCCGGAGCCACGGAGCGGCGCCGAGAGGATGGCTGCTATCACGCCGAGCGCCAATCCCGCTCCCACCACCAGCAACAGCAGCGTCATCCACCGGCCGCGCGTGCGTCGTCGTGCGGCCGGAACGCCAGGAGCTTGCTGGGCGCTCCCCGGCGCTCCCGCGCGTCCCCCGCCGGGTGTGCCGCTGCTCACCAGGGCGGGTTGAGCGGCGGTGGGCGCCGGGGACGCCGCTCCGTTCGCCTCCGCGACCGCGCGCGCCGAGGTTCCGGGATCGCTCGACAGTGGATCGCTCATGGTTCTCCAATCGCTGGGGCGCCACGCGCGGCGCCCCAGCCATCACTCCACCAGCCGCGGCAGGCAGCTTGTTGGCAGCCCGCGCCCTCAGGCGATGCGAATGCTTTCCAGCACGTTCATGCCTGGGCCAAGGCCTCGCGGGCCTGGCGCGGATGCTCGACGCGCTGATCGCTGCTGATCAGGCCATCGCGAAGCTGAATGACGCGCTGCGCGTGCTCGGCGATGTCCGGCTCGTGCGTCACCAGCACTACCGTCATGCCCTGCGTGGCGTTCAGGTTTTGCAGCAGGGCCATGATCTCCTCGCTCGTACGGGTGTCGAGCGCGCCGGTGGGTTCGTCTGCCAGGATGAGGCTGGGCTCGGTCACCAGCGCCCGAGCGATAGCCACGCGCTGCTGCTGGCCGCCCGACAGCTCGGTGGGCCGGTGTCCCTGCCGCTCCGCGAGGCCGACGGCCGTCAGCGCGGCCAACGCGCGCTGGCGGCGGTCGGGGGTGCCGGCGTACAGCAGCGGCAGCTCGACTTGCTCGATGGCAGGGATGCGCGGCAGCAGGTTGAAGGTCTGGAAGACGAAGCCGAGCTTCCGGTTGCGGATCGCCGCCAGCTCGTCGTCCTCCAGGCCGCTGATCTCGACCCCATCCAACTCGTAGCTGCCGCTCGTCGGCTGGTCGAGGCAGCCGATCGTGTTCATCAGCGTCGACTTGCCCGAGCCCGACGGCCCCATGATCGCCACGAACTCGCCGCGCTGGACCTCCAGCGACACGCCGCGCAGCGCGTGGACCTCGATGTCGCCCAGCGTGTACACCTTGGTGACGTGGCGAATGCGAATGACAGGCGGGGGGGTGGCGCGGCCAGCCGCCGCGGCGATGCCGGCCTGGTGCGTGCCGTTGGGATGGACCGTTAGCGGCTCACTCACGCTCTGCCCCCTCATCTCGCCGGGTTTAGCGGCGAATCGGTATGGGGCCGCCGATGGCCGGCCCGCCAAAACCGCCCGGCACGCTCGGGCTGCGCGTCTGCGTGCTTGGCAGGACCACCTGGTCGTCCTCGTCGAGGCCGCTCGTGATCTCGCTGCTCTGGTCGTTGCTCAGCCCGCGCTGGACGACGCGGGTGTCCAGCTTGCCCTCTGGCGTCAGCACGTCCACCACTTGGTCACGACCCTGACGGCGGAGGGCGCGGTTCGGCACTACCAGCACGTCGCTCTTGCGATCGTAAATGATATTGGCGGTTGCCGTCATGCCCGGGCGTACGCCCTGCCCGCCCTCGACGGAGGTCGAGACCAGGTAGCTCGTCACGCCCGACTGCGTGATCGATTGGGGCGCCACGGCGGTCACGTGGCCACGCACCGGCCGCCCCGGAAGCGCGTCGAAGGTTAGCTGCACCTCCTGGCCCACCTGAACGCGGGCGATGTCCGCCTCGTCGACCTGAGCGTCGACCCGGAGCCGCGCGGGATTGACCACCGTGATGAGCCCGCCGCCGACCGTCGCCGCGCCGCTCGCCAGCTCGCCGGGGTTCAGGCCCACCTGACTGATCGTGCCGTCGAACGGCGCTATCAGTATGGCGTTGTCCAGGTTGAACTTGGCGACCGCCACCTGGCCGCGGGCCTGCTCCACGCCGGCCACCGCTTGGGCCACGTCCTGGTCGGTATACGGGTTGGTCTTGAGCTGGGTGTCGGCCTGCGCCTGGGCCACAGCTTGGCGCTGCGCTTCGATAGCGTTGGGGCTCGACGGCTGCTGCTTGAGCGCTAGCTGCGCCTCGGCCTGGGCGACGGCCTGACGCTGCGCCTCGATATCGGCGTCGCTGGCCGGACGACGCTTCGTCTCGAGCTGGGCCTGGGCTTGCGCCACTAGCTCGCGCTGCTGCTGCAGGTCGTACTCCGTATAGGGGGCCGCCTTGAGCGCCAGCTGCTGCTCGGCCTGCCGCACGGCGGCCTCCGCTTGCGCAATGTCGTCAGCTGTCGGGTTCAAGAGCTGGGCGAGCTTCGCTTCCGCGCCGGCGAGGGTAGCGCGGGCGCTGTCCACGCCGGCCTGCGCGGCAGCCAGATCGGCCGGCTTCGGCTGCGCCCGCAGGTCGTCGACCTTCGCCTGGGCGCTCACCACGCCCACGCGCGCCGCCTCCACGGCCGCCTGCGCGGCCGCTACGTCCTCAGGGCGCGGGTTGCGGAGTGCGTCGAGCTTGGCTTGGGCGCTCTGGTAATTGTTTTGCGCCTGATCGAGCGCCGACTGCGCGGCCGCCAGGTCGGCTGGGCTCGGCGTCAGGAGTTGGCCCAGCTTCGCCTGCGCGCTGGCGAGCTGGGCCTGCGAGGCCAGCACGTTCGTCTGCGCGGTGGCGATGTCATTCGTGCCGCCGCCCACCTGGAGGCTCTGGAGCGTGGCTTGCGCCCGCTGCAGCGCCGCGTTGGCCGTGCGTACCGCTGCCTCGGCGGACAGCAGATCCTGGCTGCTCGGGGCGGTCGTGGTCGTTGTGCCGCCTCCGCTCGAGCCGCCGCTGCCGGAGCGAGCGCTGCCCGAACTGCCACCGGACGTGGAGGTGCCGCTGCTGGCGCTGCCCGAGGCGCCGCTGCTCGTACCGCTACTGTTGGCGCTCGGCGCCTGGCCCGTGAGCTGACTGAGCCGACTCTGGGCGATTTGCAGGTTGCGCGCCGCGGCGACCACGTCCTCGCTGGCCGCGATGGTGTCGTAGCTGCCGGGGCTCGGCCGCGTGTCGTTCAGCTTGCTCTGCGCGGACCGCAGGCTGGCCTGCGCCTGAACCACTGCAGCCTGCGCGGCAGCTAGGTCGCTGTCGGTCGGGTGCTGTAGCTGGTCCAGTTTGGCCTGCGCGCTCTGGTAGGCCGAGAGCGCGTTGTCCACGGCCACCTGGGCGGCGATCAGGTCGGCGCTCGTCGGCTGGAGCAGCGTATCTAGCTTGTTCTGCGCGGCAACCTGGTCGGACAGTGCCTTGACGAGTGCGGACGCAGCCGCTTGCAAGTCCGCGTCGGTGGCGCCCTCCTGCACCTGCTGCAGCTTGGCCTCGTTGCTGGCAAGCGTGGCGCGGGCGCTGTCCAGGGCGGAGCGCGCATTCGCCACGTCGGCGGGGCTCGGATGGTACAGCGCGTCGAGTTTGGCGCGAGCCTGGTCGAGGGCCGCCTGGGCCGCAGCCACGTCTTCCGCGCGGCCCTGGGCCTCCATGCCGTGCAGCTTGGCCAGAGCGGCGTCGAGCTGCGCCTGTGCGGCGGCCACGTCTTCGGGACGCCCCGCGAGCAGGCCGTCGAGCTTGGCGCGCGCCTGATCGAGCGCGGCCCGGGCGGCGGCCACGTCCTCCGGCCGCGCGGTCATCATATCCGTGAGTTTGGCCTGCGCCTGAGCAAGCTGCGCGCGCGCGGCCGCGACGTCCTCGGGGCGCGCGCCGTTAAGCACGGTCTGCAGTTTCGCCTCGGCGGTAGCCTGCGCCGCCTGGGCCTGCTGGAGTTGCGCCTGCAGGTCACCGGTGTCGAGCTGCGCCAGCGGCTGGCCTGCGTTCACGTCGTCGCCCACCTTCACGAACACGTCGGCCACCCGGCCGCTGCCCTTGAAGCCTACTTTGCTGCTGTTGTCGGCAACGACGGTCCCCGTCCCGTTCACGCCGGCGACGAGCGCGCCGCGTGTGACGGCGACGGTCTGCACGGGCGCCGGCGTAGTCGTGGTAAGGCGCACGTAAGTGATATAGCCCAGCGCCAGGCTCAGCAGCAGCGCGGCGACCAGCGCCGCGAGCTGTGGCCAGCCGAGCGGCGGTATCTGCCGCCACAGAGCGCCAACCCGGTCCGTGGACACCACGCGCATCGTCCCCCCCACCTATCATCTCATCCGGCGTCCCGCGGACGCCGCGCGCTTTAGAGGATGTGTACCGCGAATTGTTAGGCTTTAGCCAACCTTTCGCCGACCGCTTGGTGCGCAGTCTGCGCACCTGCAGGTGTTGGCAAGCGCTCCGATCGGTTGATTCGCACTATACGGGGTACTTCCTCTCAAAGTGCTAAGGCGCTGTGGGGGTGTTGTTAAGCATGTGTTAAAACCCACATAAGGGATTGACGTAGTGTGCAGAAGACCAAGCCCAGCCCCAGGTCAGCAGCGACCGGCTGTGTGTTGGGACGTCCCGATGCACAGCGATTCTCCGATGACGACTGCTAGCGGGCGCGATCTGGGGCGGCGGTGGGCAAGGCCGCGGGCGCGGGGAGTAGCGCGACTACCGCCAGTCCCAGCAGCGCGGCGCCAAGGTAGAGCCAGAATACCAGGTGCAGCCCATTGATCAGCACGTCGGCGAGCACGCGCGCCTGGTCCGGCGGCAGGGCGACGCGCGTGGCCGGGTCGAGCAAGGCGTTGAGCATGCCGACGCCCGGCCCGGCCAAATCCGCCTCCGGCGTGGTGGCGATGCCCGCGGCGCGCAACCCGCTCGCGACCGCCGCGCTCAGCACGGCGCCTTGGAGGCTTACCCAGAGCGTACCGCCCATCGACTGAAAGAACTGGAGGGTGCCGGTGATGGCGCCGCGCTGCGCCCACTCGACCGCACCCTGCGCCGTCACGATGAGCGTCGTCCAGGTCACGCCCATGCCGACGCCCACGATCGTGCCCGCGGCGACGACCAGCGGCAGCGGAGTGTCGAGCGCGAGTCGTGTGAGCACCACGCCGCCGCCGCTCAGCAGGGTCATGCCGCCGAGCGCCGCGCCACGGTAGCCCCGCCGCACGAGGACCCGGCCCACGGCGATGCTGCCCGCCGTCCAAGCCAGCGACACGGCGCCGGTTACCCACGCCACGTCCTCGGGCGTACCGCCCTGCGCGCCCTGCACGAGCAGCGGCAGGTAGGTCGAGGTGCTGATCACGCAGGCGCCGAGGATCGCCGCGGCCACGCTGGCCAGTCCCAGCAGGCGGCGCCGCAGCAGGGCGTAGGGCACCACGGGCTCGGGCGTTCCCGTCTCAACCCACGCCAGCAGCGTCAGGGCGATCGCGCTCACGCCGAAGCAGGCGAGTACAAGCGGCGCCGCGAAGCCGCGCTGGCCGCCCTCGACGAGGCCGAGTAACAGCGCGGCGATGCCGATGGTGAGCAGCGCGGCGCCCGCGTAGTCCACCCGTCGGGCGTGACGCTCGACGTGCTCGTGGACCGTGAGGGCCAGAATCGTGCCGGCGAGTAGCCCAATCGGCAGGTTGATCCAGAACACCCATCGCCAGGAGGCATACGACACGATCAGGCTACCCGCGACGGGGCCGAGAACAGCGGCGACGCCCCAGACTGTCGAAATGAGGCCCTGGATCTTGGGCCGGTCCCGACCAGGGAACAGGTCGCCCGCGAGGGTGGCCACCAGGGTCATGAGGCCGCCCGCGCCAAGGCCCTGCATGGCGCGGGCGGCGATTAGCAGCTCCATCCGCGGCGCGAGGCCGCAGAGCGCCGAGCCTAGTAGGAAGACGCTCATGGCGACCAGGAACAGCGGCTTGCGGCCATATACGTCGGCGAGCCGCCCGTAGACCGGCACGGTGGTCGTGGAGGTGAGCAGGTAACCCGCGACGACCCAGCTGTAGAGCGCCAGGCCGCCCAGCTCGCCGACGATTGTCGGCATGACGGTGGCGACGATGGTAACGTCCATCGCCGACACTAGGGCGGTGACCAGCAGCGCGGCGGTGGGCGCAAGGCGTCCGGGCGGTAGCTTCATGGGCTCCTCGGTAGGTGTGCCGTGGCATCGTACCATATGGCGCTGCCCGCGCCGGCGGGCGAGGCGGGGCGCGGCTAGCCGACGTGCAGCAGGGCGATCAAGCCGAGCGCGCCGGCGCCGCCCAGCACGACCAGCACGTCCACGCGCGTGAAGGCAATGAGCGCGAAGGCCGCAGCGGCGATCGCCAGGTCGAGCGGCGAATGCACCGTTGCCAGCAAGATGAGATAACCCACGGCGAAAGTGAGGCCGATGGCACCCGCTTGGATGCCGCGTATTCCGGCGGCGACCGCCGCGATGCGCGCCAGCCGCGCATGCAGCCGTAACAGAATCAGGCTGGAGAAGGCCACGGTGCAGATGGCCAGCGTCGCCGCGACGGCGCCCGCGAGCCCGGCGACGAAGTAGCCGATCGGCAGGACGAACAGCCCGTTTGGCCCCGGCGTGATGCGACCGATCGCGATAGCGGTGGCGAAGTCCTGATCGCTGAGCAAGGGCCGCTGTCGTGTTAGCTCGTCCTGCAGGATGGGCAGCGGCTGGGAGCCGCCCCACGACAGGATCGACGCCTTGAAGAAGATCAGGAACAGGTTGGCGAGGTCCACCTAGGGCTCCTCGATGCCGGTCGGTGGTATGGTCGGCTCGGGGGTCGGCGCGGAGCCGGGCGCGAGCTGGTACAGCACGGCCCCCAGCACGCCCGCGACGACGACCGCGAGCACTGACGATACCTCCAGCAGCCCCATCAGCGTGAAGCCACCGCCGATCAGGAACAGCGTCACCAGCCGCGTGCGGCCGCGCTCGTCCTGCATCGTGTCACGCGCTAGCCGGTAGCTCACGGCGATCGTCATGCCGGCCGTCGCCGGCAGGATGCCGTTGATCACCGCGGCACCGAGGGGGTTCGCCCGCAGGCTCAAGAAGAAGACGGTGAACACGATCGTGATGAGGCAGGACGGCAAGACCAGCCCGAGCAGCGCGACCACGGCGCCCGCCATGCCGCGCAGCACGTGGCCGATCAGCGCGGCCTGTGCCAGCAGGTGCGCACCAGGGTACATGCGGCTGAGCGCGAAGGTGAAGGCGAACCCGCGGGCATCCAGCCAGCGGCGGCGCTCGATCATCTCCTGCTGCATTAGGACGAGCGTAGTGGCTCCGCCGCCGAAGGACAGCAAGCCAACCCGCGCAAACGCCAGGAACAGGGCCGGCAAGGCCACAGGGCGCTCGGCGCTCAGCGCGGGATACCGCGCCTGCGCGGAACGCTGATCGTCGATGGTTGCGGGCTGAGCCGAGGACGCAGGCGGCAGGGGGTTCGGGGGCCGGCCGTCCATGGCCTACTCAGCGCTCGGCGCTGTTCGGGCGGCACGCGTTGCAGCGTGGGGCAGGCTTTCATAGCGGCCGGCCCCGGTGACGCGGACGAACTCGGCGTGCTCCACGAACTCGCGCAGGCAGCGGGCGCCGAGGTAGCTCATGGCCGAGCGCAGGCCGCCGGTCAGATCGAAGAGCACGTCGGTCACCTGGCCGCGATATGGCACCACGGTTTCCACGCCCTCCGGCACCCTCGCGTCGAAGCGCTCCTGATCGATCCCCAGCGATAGCCGCCGGTAGCGATCGATGGCGGCGCTCTCGGACGCCATGCCGCGGTAAACTTTGTACCGCACGCCGTCGCGGAGGACCGTGGCGCCCGGGCTCTCTTCCGTGCCGGCCAGGAGACTGCCTACCATTACCGTCGCCGCGCCGGCCGCGAGCGCCTTCGCCACGTCGCCCGAAGCGCGCACGCCGCCGTCGGCGATGATCGGGACGTCGTGGGGCGCGGCCGCCCGGACACAGTTGAGCACGGCCGTGAGCTGCGGCACGCCGACACCCGTCACGATGCGCGTCGTGCAGGCAGCGCCCGGGCCCACGCCGACTTTCACGGCATCCACGCCCGTAGCGATCAGGTCCGTGGTGCCCTCGGCCGTGGCCACGTTGCCGGCGATCAGATCAACGTCCGGGAAGCGCTGCTTCAGCGCCCGGCACGCCTTCAGCGCGTGCTCGGCATGGCCGTGGGCGATATCGACGACCAGCACGTCCGCGCCCGCCGCGACCAGCGCTTCGGCCCGCTCACGGTAGTCGCCCACCACGCCCACTGCCGCGCCGACGCGCAAGCGGCCGGTGGCGTCGCGGCTGGCACGCGGGTGCTGGTAGACGCGCATCAGGTCACGCGCCGTGATCAAACCGCGCAAGCGGCCCTGCTCGTCCACGAGCGGCAGCTTCTCGATCCGATGCTCGTGCAGCAGCCGCTTGGCCTCATCCAGCGACGTGCCGACCGGCGCGGTCACGAGCTGCGCACCGCGCGTCATGACCGCCCCGATTGGCTTGTCCGGATCGTCTTCGAACAGGAGATCGCGGACGGTTAGGATGCCTACGAGATGGTCGCGCTCGACGACGAGCACGCTGGTGGCCTCTGACCGCGCCAGCAGGTCCCACGCGTCCTTCAGCGTGTGCTCAGGCGCGAGCGTTTGCACGTCGCGCACGACAACACTTTCGGGGCACTTGACGCGCGACACCTCCGCGGCCTGCTGCTCGATCGTCATGAAGCGATGAATGATGCCGATGCCGCCCTCGAGGGCCATCGCGACGGCAAGGCGCCACTCCGTAACCGTGTCCATGTTCGCGGATACGATGGGAATCGCGAGCGAGACCTGGCGGGTGAGTCGGGTGCTAGTGTCGCAGTGGCGGCGCGAGCGCACGTCGGAGTGCCGCGGGACGAGCAGGACGTCGTCGTACGTGAGGGCGAGTTCCATGCTGCCATCGCCGCCTGGCGCGGAAGATCAGGGCCGCAGAATTATACCAAAGGCGGCTGGCCTCCCCGTTGCGAGCGCCAGCCGCCAGGGTCCGCCGCGGCGGATTTACGGCGCGGCGGCGTTGCCGCCCGCCGGCGCTGTCGTTACGGTCGCCGGGGCATCGGCGGGCGTCACACTGCCGGCGGCGGGCGTGGCCGGGGCGGCGGGGTTACCGTTGCCTGCCGCCGCGGCCGGGAGCGCGGCGGTATTTGCCGCGGCGGCCTCCGTCGCGTCCTGCGAGACGCTGTCGCCGCCGTTCGCCGGTGAACTGGACGCGACGCTCTCGTCCGCGGCCGGCGTCGCGGCTGGCTCGGACGCGCTGGCCGCCGCCTCGGGGCCGGGCGCCGCGACGGCCCGCAATGGCCCGCCGTCGGTCTCGACGCGCGGCGTAGCGGGCGCCGCCTCGGCCACCGCCAGGGGTACCGGCTCCGTGTCGGCCACGGGATCTAGCGGTACGCGCACGGGCATGGCGATTGGCCCTTGGAACGTGTCCTCCCGTGCCGGAGGCGCTCCCCATCCGCCCAGGCTGCGCACGCCGTTCACGAAACCGCCGAGCCACGGCTGTGCCGCCCGGTCCACCGCCAGCGCGCCGGCCAGCCCCCCGAGCATCAGAAGGACGATTGCCGCGACGAGGGTGATTGGCGGGCCGGGACGGGATGCGCGGACTCGGAAGCTGCGCGTGGCCGCCGCCGGCACGAGCGAAGATGATTGCATGTGCACCTCCTGACGCTCGTCATTATAGAAACGGCGTTGGCGTGCGGCGCTTGCAGGGCCGTCACAATGGCAGTTTCGGCAGCCTATGTAACGTTTCCGTGCCGGCTGCGTTCGATATGGTAGGAGGACCATGGACCGTCGGGGGAGCTCGACGGTCGTGTGGCGGGGCCGCGGCGCGACAGGACGTTGGGGATCATGAGCGGGGCGGTGCGGACGCAGGGCCGAAGCCGGTGGGTCTGGCGAGACCGGCGGCGTGCCGCGCTCGTCGTCTGCGCGGTAGTGATGGTGGCTCTGGGCTGGCCCGGCGCTCCGGCGCGCGCGCAAGGCCCAACCGTGGTCGTGGAGCAGGTGCTGGCCGCGGGCGCCGGCGGGCTCGTGAGTGCGCCTCTGGATCCCTCACGGCGTTATAGCCTGCTGGTCCTCGCGGCGCCCGACGGCGCGCCCTTCCATGGCAGCTACTCGCAGAACTGGTTCGCCCGCGACGGCGCCCGTCGCGCGGGCAGCAGCGATGGCCCACTTAGCGGGCGGGCGCCCTGGGAGCAGGAGCTGCAGCCGCCCGCGCCGGCCCTCGCGCAATGGACGTTCGCCGCCGGGCTCTGGAACGACGGCACCACCTCGCTCGTCGTTCGCATCCTCGACCACGGGCCGCGCTAGCGTCGGACCCGGCGCTCGGTCGCCACTCCACGCGGCTCGGTCTTCCCCCGCTCGGCACCACGCGTCGTGCCGTATACCGACCGCGCCAAGAGCCGAACCCGCTTGTGCCACGTGGTAGAGTGTTCTCATGGAGGCGACCCGGCCGACTGGCGGCAGGCTGTCAACTCGTCGGTGGTGGCCCGCCAGGCGATAACACATACGAACTAAGGACGCGTCATGCAGTGCGAGGGCTGCGGGACGGAGATGACCGTCGAGGGGTCGCGCCCGGACGGCGTCGCACGGGACGAGCCGATCAAGTGGAAATGTCCACGGTGCGCGAGCTGGTGCCTGGCGGACGAGCACGACGAGGTGTACATGGCCGCCTGGCTGCTGGAAGGGCGCGAGTGGCCGCGCTGATGGGCTGAGCGCGACCGCAAACGGGCTTGCTCGGGGCGCCGCGCCCGGTCGCGATCGGGGCGTTGCGCGCCGACCCTTGTGGTATTATTAGACGGGCTACCAACCCCAGCCCACGAGGACAGTAACTCACCGTACCGTCGACCGCCCGTGGGGCGCCGCCGGTGGCGGTTCCGGGTCGGCGCCCTGGCGCCCGTGCTCTGGCCGCGGCTGCCCCGGCAGGAGCGACCCCGAGCGGGAGGAGCAGGCATGGTAGATCCTCTGGCGCACCGCCCGTCCGCGCCCGAGATCGACGAGTTGGTGGACAAGGCGCACGAGTCTGGGTCCGTGACGCCGGAAGAGATCGCGCGGACGGCCGCGGAGATCGGCGTCACCGCGCCGCAGGTGTGGCGCGAGCTGGAGAACCGCGGTGTGCCGTTGCCTGGCGGCACGCTCAATGGCGAGCACGATCCCGAGGAGCTCGAAGAGGTCGACGCGGCCGAGGACGAAGACGAGCTCGAGCCCGCGCATCTGGGAACGCCGGAGATCGAGGAGGACCTGCGCCCGGCACCCTTGATGGCTGCCGCCGAGTCGCTTGGCGAACACCCGCACGCTGAAGAAACCGTCGACGTTCCCGATGCGCCCGCCGCGATCTACCTGCGTGATATCAGCCGGGTAAGCCTGCTGACGGCCCAGCAAGAAGTCTCGCTGGCCAAGGAGATCGAGCAGGGCAACGAAGCCGCCGAGCTATTACGTCAGTTGCCGGCCGAGTCCAAGGAGGGCACCGATCTAATCGAGCGCCACCAGATCGGTAAAGAGGCACGACGGCAGCTCACCGAGGCCAATCTCCGCTTGGTGGTCTCTGTCGCCCGCAAGTACATGGGGCGCGGCCTCCCGCTGCTCGACCTGATCCAAGAGGGCAACATCGGCCTCCAGCGCGCGGTGGAAAAGTACGATTACCGCAAGGGCTATCGCTTCAGCACCTACGCCTACTGGTGGATTCGCCAGGCTGTCACGCGGGCCATCGCCGACCAAGCGCGCACGATTCGCGTGCCCGTTCACATGATTGAGCTGATTGGCGATGTCTACCGGGTGAGCCGCGATCTTCAGCAGGAGTTGGGGCGCGAGCCGGAGCCAGATGAGATCGCGCAGGAGATGGGCACCTCGGCAGAGAAGGTACGCCAGATCATCCGGGCGGCCCGGCAGCCCATCTCCCTGGAGACTCCGGTCGGCGAGGAGGAAGAAAGCACCCTCGCCGATTTTATTGCCGACCGTGCCGCCCGGGCTCCCGCCGAGGCCGCCGCCCAGGAGTTATTGAAGGAGCACGTCGAGGACGCGCTGCAGCAGCTTAGCGAGCGGGAGCGTGCCGTGCTCAAGATGCGCTTCGGGCTGATTGACGGGCGCGACCGGACGCTCGGGGAGATCGGTGAGGAGCTTGGCGTCAGCCGCGAGCGGGTGCGGCAGATCGAGGCCGAGGCGCTGGCGAAGCTGCGCCAGCCAAAGCTCCGGGCGAAGCTGCGCGAATATCTAGAGTAGAGGACAAGGAGTCGGAGATCGGGGCTACGATACGCAGCTCGTCGGCCGATCTCTATTATTCCCTGCCCCGGGCCCCCCGCTCACGCGCCTGCCCGCATGCGTTGGCGCTGGCGGTCGGCGCGGGCAGCGTTCACCAGCGCGGCGGCCTCGCGCGGGCTCAAGGTCTGCGCGTCGTCGAGGTACACAGGGCCGCCACAGCGGCTGCAGCGGCGTGCGGCCTTCCCCGACTGGACGTCACCATCGGTCGGCCTGAAGGCGAGGACGCGATCCGGGTGTGAGGTATCGGTGATCACCTCGCCTGTGACGTAGCCGCAATAATAACACTTGAGATCAGCGCTAATCAGCATCGTCTGCTCCTGCTCTGGCGTCCACTCCGTTTCGGGGGCTGACCGGCCCGTGGCGGCCCCCTTGCCGCCGAGCAACTGTGTTGACCGCTGTTTGCAAGGTATGTGCCACGGCTGTGACGCGCGTCTCGCCGTGGCCGCCACGTCGCGGTGGCCCGCGCGCGTGCGGTATAATGCCGTATTCGCCGCTGTAGGTAACACGGGATCATCGTGCGGGCCGGCCCGCGCCAGGCGTCTGATCCGGTGGTCCCCACTGTAAGGAAGCAGGTATGTTGCGAATTCGCCTGCGCCGCACGGGCGCTAAGAAGAAGCCGACCTATCGGGTGGTCGTGGCCGACGCCCGCGCCCCCCGCGACGGCGCGTTTCTGGACATCTTGGGGCACTACAACCCGCGCACCGAGCCGTCGACCGTAGTGATCGACGCGGCCAAGGCTCAGCGTTGGTTGGCGAATGGGGCCCAGCCGAGCGACCGCGTGGCGCGGCTGTTCAAGCGCGAGGGCATCGCGGGCGATGGCGCCGTGGCCGCCGCCGCAGCCCCGGCTGCCGAAAGTGTCGCCGAGGCCGAGGCCGCGCCAACGCGAGCCCGCGCCCGCCGCGCCGCGGCGCCGGCCGAGCCCGCCCCCCCAACGCCAAGCGCAAGCGTAGCCGGCACCGAAGCGCCGGCCGAGGCAGCCGAGGGGTCGGCGACTGGTGCGGCCGCCGAGGATGCGGCGGCCGCCAAGCGCCCCGCGCGCCGCCGCGCCACTGGGCAGGGTGAAGGCGCGGAGCCGGTGGAGAGCGCCGAAGGCGAGTCCAGCGCGGGCGTACCGTCGTTGGACCGCGCGGCCACGAAGGAAGAGGCGTAGCGGGGTGAAAGAGCTCGTCGAATACGTGGCGCGCGGCCTGGTGGAGCATCCCGACCGGGTGAGCGTCGTGGAGATCCCAGAAGGGGGCGGGCTCATCTACGAGCTGGAAGTCGCGCCCGAGGATATGGGGAAGGTGATCGGCCGCCAAGGGCGCATGATCAACGCCCTCCGCACGCTCGTCAAGGCGGCCGCCGTGCGGCGCGGCGTGCGCGTCAACGTGGAGGTCGTCTGAGTCGCCCCGGCGGAGCTGAGGACCAGGGGCCAGGGGCCGAGAGCCAGGACTCAGCGCCCGAGCTGTCTCCTCCCCCAGCCCCCAGCCCTCAGCCGCCCGGCTTCGTGGCCGTCGCCCGCGTGCTCGCGCCCCACGGCATTCGGGGCGAGGTGAAGTGCGCGGTGCTCACCGACTTTCCGCGTCGCTTTGCCGCGACTGCCCGCGTGTACCTCGGCCCGCAGCGGCAACCCTTCGCCGTGCAGCGCGCGCGCCTGCAAGGCCACTTCGTCCTGCTCAAGCTTGACGGGCTCGACTCCCGCGACGACGCGGAACGCTGGCGCAATGCCATCGTCCAGGTGCCGGCCGCGGAGCGCGTGCGTCTGCCTCGTGGGCACTATTTCTGGGAGGACGTCATCGGCCTGGAGGTTCGTGACGAGGCTGGGACGCATCTGGGGCGGGTACGCGATATCCTACAGACAGGCGCGAACGACGTCTACGTAGTAGACACGCAGCCCGGCGAGCTGCTCATTCCGGCAATCAAAGACGTGGTAAAGCGCATCGATCCGGCGAAGGGCGAGATGACGGTACGGCTGCTAGAGGGAATGCGGTAGGGGCCTATGCGGCGGGTGCGGGTCTATACAACCGAAGCAATCGTTCTCAAGCGGCACAACCTGGGTGAGGCGGACCGCATCCTCACGCTGTATACACCCGACGAGGGCAAGCTGCGCGCGGTGGCGAAGGGCGTGCGGCGCCCGGCGAGCCGCCTCGCGGGTCACCTGGAGCTGTTCAGTCTGACGCTGGTGCAGCTTGCCCGCGGCCGCGAGCTGGACGTGGTGGCACAAGCCGAGACGCGCGCCGCGTTCCGCACCGTCCGCGAAGACCTGGCGCGCACCTCGCAGGCATACTACGCTTTGGAGCTGGTCGACCGTTTTACCCCCGACCGGCTAGAGCACCGCGCGGTGTTTCACCTGCTGCGCGAGCTGCTGGAGGCACTGGACGCGCCGGCGCCGTCGCCGCTGGCGCTACAGTACTTCACGCTCCACACGCTGGCCGCACTCGGGTACCGGCCACAGCTCACGCAATGCGTGCTCTGCCGCGCCGAGATAGTCCCGGGACCCAATTACTTTAGCCAGCCGCTTGGGGGCGTCGCCTGCGTGGCGTGTGGGCCGAGCGAGCCGACGGCGCAGAGCATACCCGTGAACGTGCTGAAGGTGCTGCGCTTCCTCCAGCGCACGCCGTCGCTCGCGGCGGCGCGATTGGCGGTGGCCCCAGAGGTGCTGGGCGGCGCCGACGCGGTGCTGCGCGCCTATACCGAGTCGCTGATCGAGCGCCGCCTGCGCACCGGCGAGTTTCTCGACCGCCTACGCCTGGACGCGCGCCTGCGCGCCGCCGACCCTGGGCCTGCCGGACCTGTCGTTGCTAAGGCGGCGCCGGTCGAGCTGGCCGCCCCGGGTGCTGGCGCATGATGCTCGAACCTACCGCCCCTGCTCAGCACTCAGCACTCAGCAGTCAGCAAGCGGCAGACCGGCGGGCGCTCTACCTGCGCTGGCGGCCCGGCCGCTTCGCCGACGTGCTTGGCCAGGAGCACGTTACGCGCACCCTGCGCAATGCCGTGGCGGCCAGCCAGGTCGCCCACGCCTATCTGTTCTGCGGGCCGCGCGGCACCGGCAAGACGAGCATCGCGCGCATCCTGTTCAAAGCGATGGCCTGCGAGGCGCCGCAAGACGGCGACGCCTGCGACGCCTGCGACGCTTGTCACGACGTGGGGAGCGGACGTGCCCTCGATCTAGTCGAGATCGACGCGGCATCGAACCGCGGCATCGACCACATCCGCGATTTGCGCGAGAAGGTGTGGATCTCGCCGTCGCAGGCCCCGCGCAAAATGTACATCCTCGACGAGGCGCACCAGCTCTCGGCGGCGGCCTGGGACGCGTTCCTGAAGACGCTCGAGGAGCCGCCGCCGCACGTCGTGTTCGTGTTGGCGACGACCGAGGTGCACAAGGTGCCGGCGACGATCCTCTCGCGCTGCCAGCGCTTCGACCTCGGCCGCATCGCGCTGAACGACCTGGTGGCGCACCTAGGCAAGGTCATCGCGGCCGAGGGGCTCAAGGCCGAGCCGGCGGTCTTGCAGCGGGTGGCGCGGCTGGCGCACGGTGGGGTGCGCGACGCACTCAGCACCCTCGACCAGCTCGTGGCCTACAGCGGCGACTCGATCACGCTGGCCGCGGCACGCGAGGTGCTGGGGCTGACGGCGGAGGAGTCGCTGCGGGCGACCGCCGAGGCACTCGCGCGCCACGACGCCCGCGCCGCCCTCGCGGTCGTGGCCCAGCTCGCCCGCGAGGGCGCCGACCTGCGCCAGTTTCTCGACGATCTCGTCGGCTACCTGCGCGCCCTCCTGCTCGCGCGTCTCGGAGCCAGCGACGTGCTGGCGTTCGAGTTCGGCGCCGACGAGCAAGCCTGGCTGGAGAGCCAGGCCGGCGCCTGGCAGCCGGCCGCGCTGGTCGCGATGGTGCGGCGGCTGAGCGCCGTGGACCCCAAGGGGCGCGACGCCGGCCAGCTCCAGGTGCAGCTTGAGCTTGCGCTGCTGGAAACGGCGCTCGACGCCGCGATCGGCCCGGCGTCGGCGGTGCCGGCGGCCGGCGGCAGTATGGCACCTTTCGTGCCGCCTCGGGACCCCGTGCGCCCGGCGGCCGCGTCTTCCGGCCCGCCACCCCTATCGGCGGTGCGGACCGAGGCCAGCGCGCCGGCTGCACCGGTGAGCGCGGGCCCCGCCGGCGACCCGGCGACCACGGCAGCCCGAGGAGAGCCCGTGTCGTCCGGCAAGGGGCCGGGTGCAGAGCCGGACGGCGCCGCCCCGGATAGCGCAAACGGCCGAGTCGCGGCCGCTGCCGAGACCACGGAGGACGGCGCGGCGACGCTGCCCGAGCCCATTCCGCATCCAGCCATTCAGGAAGCGATCGTCCGCCACCGTTGGGCACAGTTCATGGAGATCGTCGCCACCCAGGTGCCTAAGGCGGGTATCGCGCTGGAGGCGGCGACGCTTGTCGGCCTGCGCGGCGAGGAGCTGCACCTTGCTTTCACGAACGAGTTTCTGCGGCGTACTATAGAAGAGGACATCGACTGTCGTCGTGCCGTCGAGCAGGTGCTGGCCGCGGAGCTAGGCATCGTATGCCGTATCCGCTGCCGTTCGGCCGATGCTTACCAGCCGACCCTGCCGGACGATAGCTTCCTCCAGCAGGCAGTCGAGCTGTTCGGCGCGACGGGGGTGGAGCGCCTGGGCGCACCGCCCGGCGGAGAGGAGCACGAACCATGATGGGCGGCCCCAACGCCAAGGCGCTGCGGGACATGCAGAACCGGCTGGCCAAGATGCAGGAAGAGCTGGCCCAGGCGACCGTGGAGGCGACGGCCGGTGGCGGCGCCGTGAAGGTCGTCATGACCGGCCAGCAGCATGTCCAGGCGGTGACGATCGATCCCGCCGCGGTGGACCCCGACGACGTGGAGATGCTGCAAGACCTGATCGTGGCCGCCGTGAACGAGGCGCTCGGCAAGTCGCAAGAGCTGGCCGCCGGCCAGATGTCGAAGCTCACCGGCGGCATGAAGATTCCCGGGCTGTTCTAAGCTAGCTGTCAGCATTCAGCCGTCAGCGATCAGCAGACGCGGAAGGAAAGTCGCCGCTGACTGCTGATCGCTGTCGGCTCTAGAGAACGAGATTTCCATGCAACTGACCGTCGAGCCGGTGGCGCGTCTGATCGAGGAGTTCGCGAAGCTCCCGGGCGTCGGGCCGAAGACCGCCCAGCGGCTTACCTTTTACTTGCTGCGCATGCCGCCCGAGACGGCGAAGAGCCTCGGCGAGGCGATCTTGAGCATGCGCGAGACCGTCATATTCTGCTCGCAGTGCTGGAACATCACGGACGTCGAGCCGTGCGCCATCTGCCGCGCCGACAACCGCGATCGCGGCGTCATCTGTGTCGTCGAGGAGCCGCTGGACATTCTCGCGCTGGAGCGCACGCGCGGCTACAAGGGCTTGTACCACGTGCTGCACGGGGCGATTCGGCCGCTGGAAGACATCATGCCCGACGATTTGAAGATCGCCGAGCTAGAGCGGCGGCTCGAAGGTGGCGGAGTCCGCGAAGTCATCCTGGCGACGAACCCTAGCGTTGAGGGGGACGCCACGGCGGTCTACATCGCTAAGCGAATCGCGCCGCTGGGCGTGCGGGTGTCGCGGATCGCGCGCGGCCTGCCGGTCGGGGGTGACCTGGAGTACGCGGACGAAGTCACTCTGGCCCAGGCCTTGGAGGGGCGCCGGGCCATGCCGTGACAGGGGTACACGCGTTGCCTTTTCGGGGGTGGTCAAGTATAATCACCCCAATATTCGCCCTGCACTAGGGGGCGCGGGATGACGTACAGCGAGCCGGACGGCGATGCGCAGGACACCAGTCAGGGCGCAGAAGAGGGCATGGAAGGGCTGCTCGACAGCCACGCTCCAGGCTACGGCAATCTGCGCCGCGGGGATGTGGTGGACGGCATCGTCGTGCGGGTGGACCGCGATGAAGTCCTCGTCGACATCGGCGTAAAGTCGGAAGCGATTGTCCCCGCCCACGAGACCGGCGCGCCCTACGGCGATCCCACCCGGCTCCTGAAGGTCGGCGACCAGGTAGTGGCCTCGGTCATCCAGCCCGAGGATGCCGAGGGGCACGTCATCCTCTCGCTGACGAAGGCCCAGGCCGAACGCGGCTGGCGGCTTCTCCAGAAGGTGTTCGAGGACGGAGAGACCATCGAGGCCGACGTTGTCGAGCACAACAAGGGCGGCCTGATCGTCAACGTCCACGGCGTGCGCGGCTTCGTGCCGCTCTCCCAGATCGTCGACCTGCGGCGCGCCGGCGCGCCGGAAGAGCCGATCGAGAACCGTCTGGCCACGATGCACAACCGCCACCTGCTGCTCAAAGTCATCGAGATGAACCGCCGGCGCAACCGGCTGATTCTCTCCGAACGAGCGGCCGTGCAGGAGCGTCGGGCGCGCGAGAAGGAGCGCCTGCTCAGCGAGCTGCAAGAGGGCGAGACGCGGCGCGGCGTCGTCACCAGCTTGTGCGACTTCGGCGCTTTCGTGGACCTGGGCGGCGCCGACGGGCTGATCCATCTCTCGGAGCTGTCCTGGGGCCAGGTGACCCACCCCAGCCAGGTGCTGAAGGTGGGCGAGGAAGTCGACGTCTACGTGGTCGGTGTGGACCGCGAGAAGAAGAAGATCGCGTTGAGCCTGAAGCGCCTGCAGGCGGAGCCCTGGACGCGCGTGCAGGAGCACTATCAAATCGGCCAGGTAGTGACAGGGCGCATCACCAAGCTAGCGCCGTTCGGCGCGTTTGCAGAGATCGACGAAGGGGTCGAAGGGCTCATCCACATCTCGGAGCTCGCCGACGAGCGCATCACGCACCCGAAGAGCGTGATCAAGGAAGGCGACGTGGTGCCGCTGCGGATCATCCGGATCGACGCCGCGCGTCATCGTCTGGGCTTGAGCCTGCGTCAGGCGCAGGAGGAGGAGCAGGAGGAGATCCCGTCGGTCTACTCCCAGGGCCCCCAGAGCGGCACGACGCTCGGGGACATGGCCACGGGCCTGCAAGGGCTGAGCGAAGCCTACGCGGCGCGGGAAGCGGCGGCCGCCAATACCGGCGCGGCGCTCCCCGACCACCCCGAGGGCTCCCCGCCCGAGCCGCCGGCCGACGCGACCTCCCCCCAGAGCGGTGCGGAGCCAAACCCGCACGCGCACGTCCAAGCTCAGTAGCGCCATCCATCGCGGGTGGTCCATCGCGCGGGGACAGGAACACCGCGGAGTCCCGCGTTGCTCCGTCGCCGCGCTGGCCTGTAGTGACGGGGGGCAGGAGCCGCCGAACGCCTTCGTCGCCTTTCCGGACCGACGGCAACGGAGGCTATTATTCCCAGCGTCGGGGTATAATGACAGCAGTAGTTCCCTCGTCGCACCCGGGTGTAGCACCGGGTGGGGATTGAAACAAACCCTCGTGAGCCTGAGCAGCGGAGAGTCTCATCATGCCTGATCGCTTTGACAAATTTACGGAACGCGCCCGCAAGGTGCTGCAGCTGGCCCAGGAAGAGGCGCAGCGCTTCAATCACAACTACATCGGTACGGAGCATCTGCTCCTCGGGCTCGTCCGTGAGGGCGAGGGCGTGGCAGCAAAGGTTCTCGCCAACCTGGGCGTGGACCTGAACAAGGTGCGCAGCGCGGTCGAGTTCATCATCGGCCGTGGCGACCGCACGGTCACCGGCGACATCGGGCTGACGCCCCGCGCCAAGAAGGTGATCGAGCTGTCGGTGGACGAGGCGCGGCGCCTCAACCATCATTACATTGGTACCGAACATTTGCTGCTCGGGCTGGTTCGTGAGGGCGAGGGGATCGCGGCAGGCGTACTGGAGAGCCTTGGCGTCTCGCTAGACAAGGTGCGCAACCAGGTCATCTACGTCCTCAACCAGTCGGCGGCGTACTCGCAGCAGGAGTCGCGGCATTCCAGCAAGACGCCGGTCATCGACCAGCTCGGTATGGACCTGACGGCCGCGGCGCGGGCGAACAAGCTGGACCCGTGCATCGGCCGCGAGCGCGAGATCGAACGCGTGATCCAGATCCTCTCCCGCCGCACGAAGAACAACCCCGCCCTGATCGGCGAGCCGGGTGTCGGCAAGACGGCCATCGTCGAGGGCCTGGCGCAGCGCATCTCGGCCGGCGACGTGCCCGAGACGCTGATGGGCAAGCGACTGCTGACGCTCGACATCGGCTCGCTGGTGGCGGGCACGAAGTACCGCGGCGAGTTCGAGGAGCGCCTCAAGAAGATCATCGAAGAGGTGAAGAACTCGGGCAACTGTGTGCTGTTCATCGACGAGCTGCACACCCTCGTCGGCGCGGGTGCGGCCGAGGGCGCCGTGGATGCGGCGAACATCCTCAAGCCATCCCTCGCTCGCGGCGAGCTGCAGACGATCGGCGCCACGACGCTCGACGAGTACCGCAAGTACATCGAGCGCGACGCGGCGCTGGAGCGGCGCTTCCAGCCGGTGCTGGTCGAGGAGCCGAGCGTCGAAGAGACGATCGAGATCTTGCGTGGCATCAAGGAGCGCTACGAGCAGCACCACCGCCTCGACATCTCGGACGAGGCGCTGAAGGCGGCGGCCGAGTTGGCCGCGCGCTACGTGCCCGACCGCTTCCTGCCCGACAAGGCCATCGACCTGGTGGACGAGGCGTCGTCGCGCGTGCGGATGCAGCGTGCGAGCGCGCCGCCGTCGCTGAAGGACGCGATGCGCGGCCTGGAGTCGGTGCAGAGCGAGAAGGAGTCGGCGATCTCGGCGCAGCAGTACGAGCTAGCAGCCGAGCTTCGCGACCGCGAGGCGAAGCTGCGGGCGCGCATCGAGAAGCTGGAGAGCGGCTGGCAGTCGCAGCAGGGCAGCGACAAGCCCGTCGTGACCGCCGAGGACATCGCCCACGTGGTGGCGATGTGGACGGGGATCCCGGTAATGCGCATCGCCGAGGAGGAGTCCACGCGGCTACTCCAGATGGAGGGGGCGCTGCGCGGGCGCGTGATCGGTCAAGAAGAAGCGATCACGGTGATCGCGAAGGCGGTGCGCCGCGCGCGCGCTGGCCTGAAGGATCCCCGCCGGCCGATTGGCTCGTTCATCTTCCTCGGCCCTACCGGTGTCGGCAAGACGGAGCTGGCGCGGGCGCTGGCCGAGTTCATGTTCGGCAGCGAGGAGTCGCTAATCCGCATCGACATGTCGGAATTCATGGAGCGCCACTCGGTCGCGCGCCTGGTCGGCGCCCCTCCGGGCTACGTCGGGTTCGACGAGGGCGGCCAGCTCACCGAGGCGGTGCGCCGCAAGAGCTACTCGGTGATCCTGCTGGACGAGATCGAGAAGGCGCACCCGGACGTCTTCAACATCCTCCTCCAGATCCTCGACGACGGCCGCCTGACGGACGCGAAGGGCCGTCGCGTGGACTTCCGCAACACCATCGTCATCATGACCTCCAACGTGGGCGCGGAGCTGATTCGGCGCCAGGGCAACCTGGGGTTCGCCGTCTCGCGCGACGAGGCGCGTACGCAGGAGGAGCAGTACACGAAGATGAAGGACAAGGTGCTTGGCGAGATGAAGAATCTCTTCAAGCCCGAGTTCCTGAACCGCATCGACGCGAGCGTGGTCTTCCGGGCGCTGAACCGCGACGACGTGCGGCAGATCATCGACCTGCTGCTGCAGCGGGTGCGCGGCGAGCTCACGGAAACGCAGATCAAGATCGAGGTCACCGACGGTGCCAAGGACCTCCTGATGGAGAAGGGCTTCGACCCGGTGTTCGGCGCGCGGCCGATGCGCCGGGCGATCCAGAACCTGATCGAGGACCCGATGGCGGAAGCGCTCCTTGAGGGCCGCTTCAAGGCCGGCGACACGGTGCTGATCGACCGCCAGGGCGAGGACATGGTGATGACGCCGCAAGAGGCGCCCGCCCCTGAGCCCGCCGGCGCCTAACCCTCGCCGCCACCCCACATGACACGAGCAGGAGCCCCGAGGTACGCCCCGGGGCTCCTGCCTTTGGGAACCAAGCAGGTTCTGGTATAGGTCCGGGGAGCCGTGAATAGCGTGAGCACTGAACCTTGTCCCTGGTGTGGCGTTGATAATCCTAGAGAGGAGAACTTCTGCTGGAAGTGCGGCGATCCTCTTCGGGCATACAGCCGGATTCCCGACGCGGAATGGGGGTGGGAAGTCTGCAAGCTCAGAGCCGAGTTTACTTCGTTACCTCGGGAGGAACGGAGCACCGCAGCGGTATTCATTGTCAGGGGCATACCGGTGCTATCCATCATCCGAGAATGGCGTGTGCTTGCCAGCGTCCGGGGTCCTCGCGGCAAATATATATACGCTAGCTCTGCTACCCATCAGGGCGATCCCAACCTGATGCGGGATGAATACGGTGCTGTCTGGGATGCGTTGGCACAGCAGCTTCTCCAACGCGGATGGGAACGAGGGGGTCGCTTCTCCTCGACGTTTCAGCGACGCGCTCTGTAACCGTTACGGCGTGTGAGCGCTGCGCTTGACGGGTCGCTGCGACAAGTGGAACGCCTCCACTCGGAGTAGCCGGCTACACTTCTGTTAGCAGCCAGGCTGGGAATGGGAGCACCTCGATGGCCCTGCCGCAGTCGCGGTCGTTTCCGCGCATCGTCCGGGATGCGGGGATCCTTCACGGCGAGCCAGTGATTGAGGGCACCCGTGCGTCGGTGCGAGCCGTTGTTCTTGCTCTTCAGTACGAAGGAAGCCTCGATGAGGTAGCGCAGCACTTCCCCCATGTAGAGCGCTCGGCGTTACAGGAGGCGCTGGCGTTCTATGAGGCGCACCGGGCGGAGATCGACGAGTACATTCGGGCGCACCAGGACAGTGTCCAACCAGGTTTCCGTCAGAGCACCGCATAATTCGGGAACGAGTCCGAGGCTTCTACCACGATGAGATCAACAGCGAGAAGTATGCGGCACACGGACTGACGGCGCGCCAGGTGGATCAAGTCTTGGAAAGCGAATACGTGATGATCCGTAACAAGAGCGGGCGGGCAGGCGAACGGCTTCTGATTGGCCGTGATTACGGCGGGCGCTGCATCGCTATCCCCATCCAGCGCTGGGGACCTGATGGACTCTGGCGGCCGGTCACGGCCTACCCCTGCGCGCCGCACGAGGAGCGCCGGCTCCAACACTGAGGTACAACTATTCCGAAGGGAGCACTGGTATGGAAGATGAAGAGTTGCGGCGGGCTGAACATTGGGACTGGGATAGCGCCGAGTGGCACGCGGGTGAGCCTGACCACGAGACAGTGGTCGGAGTGACATTCACCGCCCAGGAGTTCCAGCAGGTTGCTGCCGCGGCCGAGGCGCAGGGCATCTCCACCAGCGCCTACCTTCGTCGGCTGGCGCTGGGCCAGACGGTGCGCGCGGCCAGTTGACATCTGCGAGAAGCGCAGCTAGAGACGACAGGAACGTTGGCGAACAAGACGCGGACGATCTACATCTGTAGCCAGTGCGGGGCGCGGTCGCTGCGCTGGATGGGCCGCTGCGGCGAGTGTGGCGAGTGGAACACGCTCGTCGAGAGCAGCGAGCCGGCAGTGTCGCGCGGGGGGCGCAGCGCCGCGGTGAACGGCGCCGCCGCACCGCGCCGCCTGGACGAGATTAGCGCGGGCGGCTTCGAGCGGCTGGCCGTGCCGTTGCCCGAGGTGAGCCGCGTGCTGGGCGGCGGCATCGTGCCGGGCTCGCTCGTGCTGGTTGGTGGCGATCCGGGCGTCGGCAAGTCCACGCTGCTCATGCAGCTCTCCGAGGCCGTCGCAGCGCGGGGAGACAAGGTGCTCTACGTCTCGGGTGAGGAGTCGCTGAGCCAGCTTGCGCTGCGGGCGCGGCGCCTGGGCCACGGCGCCGAGGCGCTCTACTATCTCGGCGAGACAGACCTGAGCCAGATCACCGAGGCGACGCGCCAGATGGGCGCCGCCGTGCTCGTCGTGGACTCGATCCAAAGCACGTTCGACCCCGAGGTGCCGTCGGCGCCGGGCAGTGTGGCGCAGCTGCGCGAGTGCGCGCTCAAGCTGATGCGCCTTGCCAAGAGCGAGAACGTGTCGGTGTTTCTGATCGGTCACGTCACGAAGGAAGGCGTCATCGCCGGCCCGAAGGTGCTGGAGCACATGGTCGACTGCGTGCTGTACCTGGAGGGCGAGCGCTTCCAGGCGTACCGGCTGCTGCGGGGCGTGAAGAACCGCTTCGGCTCCACCAACGAGGTCGGCGTGTTCGAGATGCGCGGCGAGGGGCTGGTCGAGGTCAGCAACCCGTCGCAGGTGTTCCTGGCCGAGCGCGTGGAGGGCGCGAGCGGCTCGGCGGTGGCCGTCACGCTGGAGGGCACGCGGCCGCTGCTGGTCGAGATTCAAGCGCTCGTCTCCCGCAGCGCGCTCGCCATGCCGCGCCGCACGTCGAACGGCATTGACTCGAACCGGCTGCTGCTCGTCTCGGCGGTGCTGAGCAAGCGACTGAACGTGAACCTCTACGACCAGGACGTGTACGTGAACGTCGTCGGCGGCCTGCGGGTGGACGAGCCGGCGGCCGACCTGGCGATGGCGCTGGCGATCCTCTCCAGCTTCAAGGACCGCGCGCTCGACCCCGGCCTAGTGGCGATGGGGGAGATCGGGCTGTCCGGCGAGGTGCGCGGCGTGGCGCAGCTCGAGCGGCGCGTGCGTGAGGCGGCGCAGCTTGGCTTCACGCGCGCCATCGTCCCGCACACCCCCGGCGCCGCCCCCCGCGCCGATCCCGGCCTGGAGCTGATCCCCGTCCGCACGCTCCGCGACGCCGCGCAGGTGCTCGGGTAAATTCCCTGTCTGCAACGACGTGCTACGGCTCGGGGACGGCGGGCGACGACTGGGCGCTCACGGCGTCGCCGAGCACGCCACGGGCGGCAGCGGCGGCGACGATCCGCTCGCGGTCCTCGGGGAGGAGGAAGCCGTCGGCTTCCAGAGCCCGCGCCGCGGCGGTCACGGCGTCCACGTAGCCCTCTGCCGAACCGTAGCGCTCCTCTAGCGAGAGGCGCGGGTCGCCGCTGGTCAGGCGCTCGGCGCGCGTCGCCGCGAATGGGATGAACTGGCCCAGCTGGCCGCACAGATCCGGGCCGCCCGCGCCGGGCTTCATCAGCGCCCAGCCGGTGTAGGTGCCCGCCGGCGCCGCCAGGTCGGGCAGGCGGATGCCCGCGATCTCGTTGCCGTCGGCGTCCACCTGGCTCACGCCGCGCCAGTAGGCCGCCGGGTCCACCACCCGCGCCGGCGCGACTGTGAAATCGAGCAGCGCGATGGGCTTTGCCGACTCGGGGTGATATTCGGCGGGCGGCATCGGCGGCAGGTCACCGTAGCGGGTTGCCGGGATGGCCGGAAAGTCGAGCGCGGCCGGATCGACGAGCGTGCCGTCGGCGCGGCGGGGCACGCGGCTCGGGGGCGGGGCGGCGCCGTCCGTCACCCAGCGGTCGAGCAGCACCGACAGGGCGCGGAAGATCGGGCCGTTGTACAGCGGATTGGTGAGCTGCTGGCACTGCGCCACGGCCGGCGCCGCGTCGAACACGGTGTTGTGCTGGATGCCGGCGATGGCGTAGAGCCGCACGTTCGGCGCCTCCGCGTCCACGTCCACGTCGTTGCCGTAGGCATCGGTCTGGTTCAGCGACGAGCCCTTGTTCCAGTACTCGTTCGCGCTCTCGACGTTCATGATGGCGGGGCAGGTATTCGTCGCCGCGCAGCGAGCCAGCAGCCCGTCGGTCTGGCCGGTCACGGGGTCCGTGGTCGTGGCGTAGCGGTGGGGGAACTCGTGCTCGGGCGCGTAGCGGCGGCTGTGCTGCTGGTTGCTCACGGTGGGCTGCGCCCAGCGCACGTTCAGGTACATGCGGCCGATGCCCGTCGCGTAGGGCATCATGCCATCGAACACGCGGCGGCCCTGCAGGTCCTCGTTGAAGCCGTAGTACAGGAAGTCGCGCTGCGCGCGCCCGCCCTGCGAGCGGCCCCACGAGTACACCTGGCGCGCGCCGCCGGGCAGCAGCCGCGCGGCCGCGTCGCTGCCGCCGTACTTGAGCAGCGAGACAAAATCGCGCGTGGCGGCGTGACCAAGCCCGGCTACCACTGGGTCGCGCGCCTCGTAGACGAACTCGTAGATGTACCCGACGCGCGCCGGTCCGGCCAGGCGCACCCGCCCTGGCCCGTCGTAGCTCCAGCCGTCAACCGGCTCCCGCGCGTCGCCCGAGTGCTCGCGCGCCGTGAGCACGCCGTTCGCGGGGTCCAGCGTGGCCGCGGGATACGGCAGCTCGATGGTAATCTGGTCCTCGCGGGCGGGGATGAGCTCGACGACGACCTGGCCGGTAATGGCGCTGCCGTCGGGCTGGCGAGCGACCGGCAGGCGGATCGACAGGGCGTTCTCGTCGGGGTTCACGTCGGCGGCCCAGCCGCTCCAGACGACCGTGTAGCCTTGCCGCATCAGGAAGCCGTGGCCGAAGTCCGCGGCGGTCGTGGGGTCGTTGCTCTCGACGCCATCGTTGAACCACTGGAGAATGCGCTTGTTCCCGCGGTTGCCGAAGTCGTAGAAGACCTTGCCGTTGCTGGCGGCCGGATCGGCCGGCCGCAGGACGTAGAACGTCGACTCATACTCCACGCGGCCGTTTGCGCGCGGCGCGAGGCCGAGGTCCGCGATGACGGCGTTGCGGCGGTCGTCGGGGTCCACGGCGCCACGGAAGGTGCCGGCGAGCTTCAGGTACGGCGCCGCGCCGGTCACGGATGCGGGCACGACCTCCTCGCGCGTGATGGTGATGACGGGAACGTCCGCCTGCGCCTGGGGCACTGGTGCGACCATCGTGACGACTGCTCCTGCAAGGACAACCGCGAGCCAGCTCAGCCTGCTCATGGTCCCTCTCGCACTCTCCGCCGGCCCACAGCCCCTGTTAGCGCCGACTCTACAAGCCCGCCCGGTCCCTGTCAATAGGTCGAGCGGCGCCCCATTCCGTGAGTCGGCGGTTGAAGGATTCACCCGAAGGGTGAATCCTCAACCGCGAATCGACGGACTTGGGAGGCGCAACAATTTGTCCGAGGAACGGTCAAACGATGCTCCTTTACTGGGTGGTTAAATGGTAGGCCGGGCGCGGGTCTGCGCGTGCTCCTCGGGCGCGGAAGGTCGCATCGTTTGCCCCGTACGATACTCCCCCGGGCGCTCGCCGCGGGCCGGGCCGGCGGGGGGCGGCCCCGGGCCGGGCGCGGGCGGCGGGCGGGGTGGGAGGCGTGTACGGGGAATGCCGGCGACCACGTCGCGCCGGGCGGCGGGCGCTCTCCGGCGCGCCTCGCGGCCTGTCTAAAAGAGGAAGCTATTGGCGGGGGGCGGTCGTCCGGGGCCAGCGGGGGGTTGCGTGATGGGGAGGCCGGCTAGCGGGGCGCGCCCTCACCCCGACCCTCTCCCAGAGGGAGAGGGCGCAGGACGCGGGGAACGCCCTCCCCCCGGCCCTCTCCCAGGGGGAGAGGGGGAGGGACGAGTAGGACGCCCTCACCCCGGCCCTCTCCCAGGGGGAGAGGGGGAGGGACGAGTAGGACGCTCTCACTCTGCGACGCGGATGCCCAATCCGGCGGCGCGGGCGATTGAAGCAGCGCCGGGACGGGTGGTAGCATCAGGGCAGCGCCGTTCGCCACGACGCCTGGGCGGTGGCGGGGCCGAGCGGGCGCCGGCCGACGGGGCACGCGCGGGATGAGGCGAGCACGGTGAGCTTCGAGCTAGTTCTGCGGGTGATCGGCGGCATCGTGGCGGCGCTCGGCGTGTCCGAGTTTGCCGGGCTGCTGTTCGCCAATCCCGAGCCGAACGTGCCGGTCGACGCGCTCCGCTTCTCGCTGGCCTCGCTCGGCTTCGCGGTGGGCTTCGCCATTACGCCCTACGCTACCACCGTCCCCTTCAACTGGTTCCGCGACCGAGTGCTGCACGCGAGTGGCGGCGACTTTCTGGCGGGCGCACTGGGCCTGGGCGGCGGGCTCGTCTGTGGCGCGCTGGTCCACGGCCCCCTGGCCGGGCTGCCCGGCGGCCTGGGCATCTGGCTACCGGCGATTGCCTCGGGGCTGCTGGGGTACCTGGGGGTGATCGCGGCCGTCGAGCACAAGCATGCCGTGCTGACGGTGCTGGGCGGCACGCGCGAGGTCGTGCGGGGCCACGAGCTGAGCGCCGGCGAGCGCGTGCTGGTGGATACCAGCGCGATCATCGACGGCCGCATCGCCGGCGTGGCCGAGACGGGATTCCTGTTCTGCACGCTGGTCGTGCCACGGTTCGTGCTCACGGAGCTACAGCAGGTGGCCGACTCCAGCAGCGCCGAACGGCGCATCCGCGGGCGCCGTGGGCTGGACGTGCTGGACGAGCTGCAGAAGCACTCGCTGGCGCCGGTGGAGATCGTGGACCTCGACGTCGACGACACCGCCGACGTCGATTCGAAGCTGGTGCGGCTGGCGCGCGCCAACGAGTGGGCGCTGCTCACCAACGACTTCAATCTGAACAAGGTGGCGGCGCTGCAGGGCATCCGAGTGCTGAACCTGAACGAGCTGGCGAACAAGCTGAAGCCGACCTACCTCAACGGCGACGTGCTACGGATCAAGATCGTCGAGCGGGGCAACCAGGCGGGGCAGGGGGTCGGCTACCTGCCCGAGGGCACGATGGTCGTGGTAGAGGGTGCGGACCAGCTCGTCGGGCAAGAGGCCGACGTGATCGTGACGCGCAGCTTGCAGAATCTGATGGGCCGGATGATCTTCGCGCGGCCGAAAGCGCGCCAGGACGCCGCATCGTAGTGCTGAGTGGAAAGCGCTGCGTGCGGAGTAGGGCCGCTGGGCGACGACTGGCCCGCGCTTGCGGCGACGGGCGGCACGGATGAGCCTTCCCCTGGACGAGGGGCAGCGAGCGACGCCCGAGCGGCACTCGCTCGGCCTGATCGTCGTGGCGGCCGGGCGCGGCGAGCGCTTCGGCGGCGACAAGGTGTGGGAGCCGCTGGAGGGCCAGCCGCTCGTGGCGCGGTCGCTGGCGGCGCTCGCGGGACCGCCGGTCGAGCAAGTCGCGCTGGTCGTGGCGCCGGGGCGCCTGGCCGATGGGCGCGCGCTGGCGCGGACGGCGCCGATCCCGTGCGTGGCCGTGCCGGGCGGCGCGCGGCGCCAGGACTCCGTGCGCAATGGGCTGCTCGCGCTCGGGCCCTGCGAGTGGGTGGCCGTCCACGATGCCGCGCGGCCGTTCGCAACCCGTGAGCTGCTGGCGCGCACGCTGGCCGCGGCGCAGGCGACGGGGGCGGCGGTGCCCGCCGTGCCCATCGCGGACACGGTGAAGCGGGTGCGCGACGGGCTGGTAGTGGAGACGTTGCCGCGCGCGGAGCTGTGGGCCGTGCAGACGCCCCAGGTGTTTCGAGGAGCGTTGCTCGCCCAGGCGCACCGCCAAGCGGCGGACGAGGCCACCGACGACGCCGCCCTCGTCGAGCGGCTGGGCGTGCGGGTAGCGGTGACCGAGGGCGCCTATAATAACGTGAAGATCACGACGCCGGGCGACCTGGCACTGGCCGCCTGGCGGCTGCGAAGCGCAGCGTGCTGAGAACCGGGCTGGGTTACGACCTGCATCCTTATGCGGCCGAGCGGCCGCTGGTGCTGGGCGGCGTGGAGGTCGCGTATCCCCGCGGCCTCGCCGGCCATTCGGACGGCGACGCGCTGTGCCATGCGGTCATCGACGCCCTGCTCGGCGCGGCGGGGCTGGGCGACGTGGGCGAATGGTTCCCGCCCGGCGACGAGACGCCACGCGGCGTGCGCAGCCTGGGGCTGCTGGAGCAGGTGGCCGGGCGGCTGCGCGAGCAAGGATGGCGCGTCGTGAACGTGGACACCGTGGTGGTGGCGCAAGAGCCGCGCATCGCGCCGCACCGCGAGGCCATGCGCGCGAACCTGGCGGGGGCGCTCGGCGTGCCACCGGAGCGGGTGAACGTGAAGGCCACGGCGCCCGAGCGCCTCGGCGCGCTCGGACGTGCTGACGGTGTGGCCGCGCTCGCGACGGCGCTCATCGAGCGCGATTGAAGTGCGATGACTGACGAGCCGATCGAGCCTACCGCCCCCAGCCCGCCGCACCCGGCGCTGGCGTTCTGGAGCGCGCTAAGCGCCGACCTGCGCGCCGTCTTCGAGCGCGATCCGGCGGCGCGCAACTGGGCCGAGGTGCTGCTTGCCTATCCCGGGGTGCATGCGATCATGCTGCACCGCATCGCGCACGCGCTGCACCACCTGCGCGTCCCGGTACTGCCGCGCTGGATCTCGCACTTCAACCGCTTCCTGACCGGCATCGAGATCCATCCGGCCGCCGCGATCGGCCCGGGCTTCTTCATCGACCACGGGATGGGCGTCGTCATCGGCGAGACCACGCAGATCGGCCGCAACGTCACGCTCTACCAGGGGGTCACGCTCGGGGGCACCGGCAAGGAGACAGGCAAGCGCCACCCCACGATCGGCGACAACGTGGTGGTCAGCGTGGGCGCCAAAGTGCTGGGTGCCATCGAGATTGGCGACAACGTGAAGATCGGTGCCGGGTCGGTGGTCCTCAACTCGGTGCCCGCCCACTCGACGGTCGTGGGCGTGCCGGGTCGCGTCGTGGCGACGCACGACCCGGCGACCCAGGAGCGGCGCCGCGTCGAGGTGCTGCCCGATCCCGAGGCGGAGATGCTGCATTACCTCCAGCAGAAGGTCATCGAGCTGGAGACGCGCCTGGCGTGGGTCGAGCGGGTCACGGACGACGCGGAGACGTCGGCGCGGGACGCGGCGCCGTGGTGAGAATTACGAACACGCTCACGGGCGAGCGCGAGGAGTTCGTGCCTGGCGGCGACGTCGTGCGCATGTACGTCTGCGGCATGACGCCGAAGTTTCACCCGCACGTGGGCCACGCGCGCATCTTCGTGGCCGCCGACGTGCTACGCCGCTACCTGGAGTACCGCGGCTACGCCGTGCGTCACGTTCAGAACTTCACCGACATCGACGACAAGATCATCGCGCGGGCGCAGGAGGAGAAGCGGTCGCCCCAGGAGGTCGCCGACGAGTACAGCCGCTCCTACTTCGAGGCGATGGACGCACTGAACGTGCTGCGCGCGCACGAGTACCCGACGGTGACGGGCGTGATGCCGCAGATCATCGCGTTCGTGCAGGGCCTGGTCGAGAGGGGCCACGCCTACGTCGGCGAGAGCGAGCCGGGCTCGACCGGCGGGCGCGACGTGTGGTTCGCGGTGGAAACCTTCCCGAGCTACGGCGAGCTGGCGGGCCGCGAGGCGACGCTCGACGAGCAAGCGGTGGGCGCGCGCAAGGACCTAGAGCCGGGCAAGCGCGACCCGCGCGACTTCGCGCTGTGGAAGAGCGCCAAGCCCGGCGAGCCGGCCTGGGACAGCCCCTGGGGCCCCGGCCGCCCCGGCTGGCACATCGAGTGCTCGGCCATGGTGCGCGCGACGCTCGGCGACTCGATCGACATCCACGGCGGCGGGCGCGACCTGATCTTCCCCCACCACGAGAACGAGCGGGCGCAGAGCGAGGCACTGCTCGGCAAGATCTTCGTGCGCTACTGGGCGCACGCGGGCCTGGTCGAGACGGCCGGCGGCGAGAAGATGTCGCACTCGCTGCTGAACTTCCGCACCGTACACGACGTGCTGCAAGCCTACGACCCGATGGCGCTGCGCCTGTACCTGCTGCAAACGCACTACCGCGCGCCCCTCACCTTCCGCGAAGACGCGCTGGCCGCGGCCGCCCAGGGCCTCGCGCGGCTGCGCGGCGCGATGGAGAGCGCGTCACCCGCGGCTGCCCAAAGGGAGGGCGGGCCGGACGCGGGTGGCGCCCCGGGACTGGGGGGCCGCGAGGGCGAGGAGTTCGCCGCTCAGGCGCGGCTGCGCTTCGAGGCGGCGATGGACGACGACTTCAACACGTCGGCCGCGCTGGCGGCGCTCTTCGACCTGGCAAAGGACGTGAACAGCCGGCGGCACGACCCTGCTGCCGCGGCGGCGGTTGCCGCGGGCCAGGCCACGCTGCGCGAGCTAGCGGGCGTGCTGGGGCTCGACCTCGCGCCGCGCACCGCCGCGCCGGCGGGTGCCGAGCCGTTCGTCGAGCTGCTGCTAGCCGTGCGCCAGGAGCTGCGAGCGGCGAAGCAGTGGGCGCTGGCCGATCGCATCCGGGATGGCCTGCGCGAGCGGGGCGTGGTGGTCGAGGACCAACCGGGCGGGAGCACCTGGCGCTTCGAGTAGGGCGACTCGGCGAAACGAGGACAGGGTTCGCCGGCGGTAGACGGACGGTACGTCGCCGCTCAAGGAGCGCGAGCGCGTGGCCGAGATCATCTGCGGCAAGCAGGCGATTCGCGAGGCTCTGCGCGCCGGGCGCCGCGTGCGGCGCGTGCTCGTGGCCGGCAGCGCCCGTGAGACGGCCCCCCTGCGCGACCTGCTGGCGCTCGCCGCCGAGCGGCACGTCCCCGTGCAGACGGTCGAGCGCGCGGCGCTGGACCGCCTGGCCGACCACCACCAGGGCGTGGCGGCGGAGGTCGAGCCCTACCCGTACTGCGACTTCGCCGAGCTGCTGCGTGCAACCCGCGCGGCGACTCCCCCCCTGTATCTCGTCCTGGACAGCTTGCAGGACCCGCAGAACTTCGGCACGCTGCTGCGTACCGCGGCGGCTGTCGGCGTGACCGGCGTCGTGCTGCCGGAGCACCATGCGGTCGGCGTCACGCCGGGAGTACGACGCGCCTCCGCAGGCGCGGTCGAGCACTTGCGGGTGGCGCGGGTGACGAACCTGGTGCGGGCGCTGGAGCAGCTCAAGGCCGCGGGCGTGTGGATTGTCGGCCTCGACGCGCACGCCGCCAAGCCGTACGACGCGGTCGACGCGTGTGGGCCGACCGCGGTGGTGGTCGGCAGCGAGGAGCAAGGGCTGCGCCGCCTGGTGCGGGAGTGCTGTGACTTCCTGGTCGCCGTGCCGATGGAGCCGGCGCTGGACTCGCTCAACGCCGCGGTGGCCGGCTCCCTAGTGCTGTACGCGTATTACCGGCAGCGGCACCGGACGGGGTGAGGGCGCCGCACGGGCCGAGCCAGTATGGGCCGAACGTGAAAGGGGTCCTGTACCGTATACCGTGTGATACCCGATCCGGCCCGGCGGTGCGCCTGCCGGGGCGCGCCCTCACCCCCGCCCTCTCCCAGGGGGAGAGGGAGTAAGACGCGCCCTCACCCCGGCCCTCTCCCAGGGGGAGAGGGAGAGAGGGAAGGCCATCGCCAGATTCGGTATGAACAGTCAGGCCCGGGCGCCGGCCTGAAGGCCGGGCCACCGGTTATGGGTGTCTGGCCCGCCGTTCACGGCGGCGTTGGCAGGCTACCACGTCCGAAGTGACGGACTACGCGGTCACTTGTGCGCCGGGTTGGCCGTGTGCGGGTGCTTGCCGAGCTGGTGCCAGCTCGTTTCGGCTACGTCGATGCCGAAATGCTGGGCCGCCTTCTTGATGTTGGCAAATGCCAGGTCGCGGTCGGCGTCGGACACGCCCTCGACCTGGTCGAAGCGGGCTAGGGCGTTCTTCACGTGCGAGGCGTCGGTCAGCGGCTCCTTGCGCTGCTTGGGGAACGCGAAGGCGCTGTCCGGCAGCTTCTCGCGGTCGTGCGTGCTCAGCTCGCCGTGCTCTAGATGCGGCTTCCAGGTCGTGTGTGTGGACATGGTTGGCCCTCCATGAAATCGTGGTCGCCCGGTCGCCGCCGGCTCGCGCCATGCGAGCCGGGCGGGATGCCGACAACCACCGCCGTTGCCGCACCAAGCGTGCCAGGTCGTACAGCGGCTTGCGCTTGCTCGGGGGCTGGAGGGGAAGCCGCGCCTGAGATAGCGGTTGGAGGAGGCGCCTGCCGGTGGCATCGGGCGTGATGGCTTAGGCGGTCCGTTACAGAGGAGGCCAGCAGGCGCATGCTCGACTTGTTCAAGGAATTGACGAATTACCTCGCCGCCATCGTCGAGGCCACCGCGGCCGTGCTCATTGGCTTCGCGGCGGTCGAGGCGGCAATCCGCGCCATTCCCCTCTTCTTCTCGTCGAAGGCGCCGCCCGAGGCGACAGAGTACGTCCGCCTGCGGCTTGGGCGCTGGCTGGCGCTGGCGCTGGAGTTCGAGCTGGCGGCAGACATCTTGCGCACGGCCATCGCACCGACCTGGAACGAGATCGGCCAGCTGGCCGCGATCATCGTGTTGCGCACTGTCCTGAACTACTTCTTGCAGAAAGAGATCGACAACGCGGTGGAGCGGCAACGCAATGCCCCTGGCTGACTGGCTCGGCATTCGGGCCTGGATCGTCGTCATCCAGCTGGGCGGGGCGCTCGCGATCACAGGCTATGCCGCCAAGGCGCTTGTCACGCTGGTGCGCGCGCGGAGCGTGGAGGAGGCGCGGCTGGTGATGGCCGACGGCGTGATCGTCGGGCTCACCGTGCTGGTCGTGGCCACGCTGCTGAAGACGATCGTCCTGCAGTCGTGGACGGACATCGGCCTCTTCGCCGTCACGTTGGGGCTGCGCACGCTGCTCAAACGGCTGTTCGCCTGGGAGGAGGCGCAGCTGCGGCGGCGGGCGGCGCGGCGTGTTGCCGGCGCGTAGTCCCACCCGGCGGGAGCCGCGGGCAGGCCGGGCCAGACCGCGGGTGGCGTGATACCCGATCCGCCCCGGTTTGCGTAGCGGGGCGGGCCCTCACCCCGACCCTCTCCCAGGGGGCGAGGGGGAGGGACGAGGAGGACGCCCTCACCCCGACCCTCTCCCAGGGGGAGAGGGGGAGGGACGCCCTCACCCCGGCCCTCTCCCAGGGGGAGAGGGGGAGGGACGAGGAGGACGCCCTCACCCCGGCCCTCTCCCAGGGGGAGAGGGAGTAGGCGAACCCTATCTCCGGATTCGGCATGATACCCGATCTGCCGGCGGAGCCTACTGGTGGTCGGCCTCGGGGGGGCGCGCGGCGATCTCGGCGGTGCGCGCGTCGATGGCGGCCGCGTCGAGCAGGGCCTGCTCGACCAGCAGCCGCTCGAACGCCGCGAGCCAGCGCTCGTAGTAGCCCGACCCCTCGCCCGCCGCCTCGGCGCGCGCGATCTCGGCGATCAGGCTGTCGCGGAAGGCGTCCCAGGGGTAGGCCGCCTGGTCGTGCAGCGCCACCGCCATGCCGAACACCCGGCCCTCCCAGGGCGCGGCGAACACCAGCTCGCCATTCTGGCGGGGCAGCGCCGCCGGGCCGGTCAGCGCGGCCGCCGCCCGCTCGGGCGAAGACTCGCCAGCCATTCCTACGCCCGCGCCTCGGCGCCGACCGGCGCCTGCACCTTCGCCACGCCGATCATGGCGTCGCGGGTGACGAGCGCCGCCAGCTCGGCCTCGGACAGGTGCTCCGTGCCGGCCGGGCGCTCGGGCAGGACCATGTAGCGCACCTCCGAGCTGCTGTCCCAGACGCGCACCTCGACCGACTCGTCCAGCGCCAGGCCGAACTCGCGGAGGAGCGCCCGGGGCTCGCTGACGGCGCGGGCGCGGTACTCGAACGACTTGTACCAGGTCGGGGGCAGGCCCAGCACCGCCCACGGGTAGCACGAGCAGAGCGTGCAGACGACGAGGTTGTGGACGGTTGGTGTGTTCTCCACGACCTTCAGGTGGTTGCCGCCAAAACCTAGCTCGTCGGCCGCCGCCGTCCCGTCCGCCAGCAGGCGCTCCTTGTAGGCGGGGTCCACCCAGGCGCGCGCGACGACCTTCGCGCCGTTGAGCGGCCCGATGTCGTGCTCGTAGCGGCTGACCACCTGGTCCACCACGTCGGTCGTCAGCAGCCCCTTCTCGATCAGCAGCGATTCGATGGCCTTCGTGCGCAGGGCCGCCTGGCTCTCGCGCTCGTGCTCGTGCGCGTGCGCCGCTCCATTGGCGTGACTCTCGCTCATCGCTCGTTCTCCTTCGGGCGCCTCGCTACGCCGGCTCCAGGTAGCTCTCCCACAGGTCGAGGTACACACGTGCCCGTGGCTCGGCCGCGCCGTCCCACAGCTCGCGCGCGTCGAAGGCCACGCTGTACACCGGCTGCGGCTGTTCGCCCTGACCGTGCGCCTGCGTGTCCGGGAAGACGTAGTAGCCGTGGTAGTGGCTGATCGTGCCGTGCTTGTCGCGCGCGTAGCGGGGCAGCCGCGTGTGGCCCTTCGGGTGGATGTTCCGCGTCACCACCGCGTCGCCCACGTGGAAGCGCGGCTCGCCGGTTGGCGGGCGCTGGAACGCCGCCCGCGCGCCGCGCAGCACCCGCTCCAGCAGCGCCGGGTCCGCGCGGCGCGGCGGCTCGGCGTCGGGATGCTCGCGCAGGTACGCGAGGCGCGCGTCGATCTCGGCGGCGCTGAGCACGCCCTTCTCGATCAGGTTGCGCTCGATGGTGGCCAGCCAGCGCTCGTAGTACGTCGAGCGCAGGTACTCGGCCGGCGGCAGCCGCTCGATGCCGTGGCGCATCTCGTCGATGTTGTACAGCCCGATGCCCATCGCCGTGCGGTTGATCGCGTAGACCGTGCCCTCCCACGGCGCGTGGAACACCGGCTCGTTCTCCTCGCGCACCACCGGGCCGAAGCCGTGCATGCCGCCCAGGTCGTGAACGCCGTCCATCTGCCACCTCGCTGCTGCCTGACCACGGGGCGACAGGCGCTCGCGTGCGCTCCCCCGGGTACAAGTCTGCTTGCTAGCGGCCGCCGAGCAGCGCCTCGACGCGGCGCCGCGCGCTCTCGGGCACGGTGAGCGCCCGGAAGCGCTCGCGCCCGGCCAGCGGCAGCGTCGCGTCGATGCCGAGCTTCGAGCGGCGGCCGACGGCCTGGCTCACCACGTCGATGGACCAGAGCGGCTGGTCTTCCAGTACGACCAGGCCCCGATCCGGCTGCGCCCTTGTGGCGACGGCCCACTCCACCAGCCAGTCGTCCTCCGGGTCCACGTCCTCGTCCACGGCGATCGCCAGCTTCAGCCCGCGGCCCAGCTCCAGCACGCGCCGCAGCACCGCGAGCCCGTCGTCCTCGCGCTCCTTGGCGAGCTGTACCACTGCCACGCCGCCCAGGTGCTTGTAGCGCAAGCGGCGCACGCCCGGAAACTCGGCGCGCAGGGCGGGCAGGTGGCGCAGCTCCTGGCTGAAGCTCGACAGCTCGGATACCTCGCGGCTGAACGGGGCGAAGGCATGGTACAGCGGCCGGGCGCGGTGGGTGATGGCGCGCACCTCACCCACCGGGCTCTCGAACGTGCAGTAGTAGCCGCTCGTCTCGCCGAACGGTCCCTCCGGCTCGCGGCGATCGGGGTACACCAGGCACTCGACGACGATCTCGGCGTCGGCCGGGACCGCCACGTCCAGCGTGCGGCAGCGCGCGAGCGGGACCGCCTGGCCGCTGAGGGCGCCGGCGAGCGCCAGCTTGTCCTCGCCGGGGCCCACGGGGACCACCGAGGCGAGCGTGACGGCGGGGTGGGCGCCGAGCACCAGGGCGACCTCGAGCGGCTCGTGCCGCTCGCGCGCCCGGGCCGCGAACGCGCCGAGCGGCGGGTTGTTCAGGTAGATGCCGATCTCGCGCGGGCCCTTCACGGCCACGCGGTGGATGCCGACGCCGCGCGGGCCGCCATCCGGGTCGCGGCCGATGGCGACAGCCGAGGTCAGGTAGGGGTAGGCGTCGTCGGCGTGGTGGGTGAGGACGGGCAGCGTGCCGGGCAGGTCGGGCTCGTGGTCGTGGACGACCTCCTGCACGGGCGCCGAGCCGGTCGCGGCGACGGGTGGCCGGGGCTGGCTTAGCAGCGAGGCGGTCGCTTCCACGAGCGCCGCGGGGCCGTCGAGCCCCAGCGCCCAGGCAATGCGCTCGCGCCGGCCGAACAGGTTGGCGACCACTGGCACGTCGTAGCCGGCGACCCGGTCGAATTGCAGCGCCGGGCCGCCGCGGCGGTCGTACCAGACCATCGCGTAGGGGACCTCGTAGCGCGGCGACAGCTCCGCGCTGACGTGCTCCAGCGCCCCGCGCCGGGCCAGGTCGTCGAGGAACGCCCGCATGGCTTCCTCCTGGGTCGAGCGCGGAGCCCCGGGCGGGGAGGCCGGCTTGCTCGGGGCGCCCCACGCGTCGCTCACTCCGCGCTCGGGACTCGGTAGCTCTCCACGGCGAGCAAGATGGCGCCGAAGGCGGCCGCGATAGGAATGAACACGAGCCCCGTCACGAACATCGTGGACGCCGCGGCCGCCGCGACGGCGTTGCCGCTGATGCCGAGCGCCGTGCTGACGATCGCCACCAGCAGGCCGAGCAGCGCCACGGCGGCCGACAGCCCCAGGCCGGCGCCCGCGCCGATCACGACGCGCGCGCCGGTCGAGCGGCCCGTCAGCCGCGCGGTGACGCGGCGCAGCACGACCCACTCGATGGTGAGCACCAACAATCCAAAGACCGGCCAGAGCGCGGCCATCAGCCTTCCTTCCGCAGCCAGGCAGCGTAGTCGCGGAATCCCGCCTCCAGGTCGTACTCGGCCGTCCAGCCCAGCTCGTCGCGCGCCCGCGTCGTGTCGTAGGGGGAGTTGCGCAGCGAGCGCGCCAGCGCCTCGTTGGGTGGGCCGCCGATGCTCAGGTCGGCGCCGGGCACGACCGCGCGCACGGCCGCCACGATCTCCTCCACGCTGTAGGTGCGGCCCGGGCCGATGTTGAAGATGCGGTGCTGGAGGCCCTCCGCGAAGCAGGCGAGCGCGACCGCCCGGCCGATGTCCTTGCCATAAGTATATTCGCGGCGCGCCGTCCAGGGCTGCACGCGTAGCGGCCGCTGCTCGACAGCGGCCGCGATCAGGTCGTGCATGAACTGCCCGGCGGTCGAGCCGCCGACGAACGTGCCGGGGCCGAAGACCGCCGAGAAGCGCAGCGCCACGAAGTCCACGCCAAACCGGTCGGCGTAGGCGCTGCCGAGCAGCTCGCTGGCCGCCTTCGCCGCGCCGTACAGCGGGTTGTAGCCGTAGGGCGACGTCTCGGGGAGCCGCTGCGCCGGGTCCATCGCGTAGGCGCGGTCGTAGACGCCCTCGGTGCTGGCGAACACGACGCGGCGCAGGCCGAGCACGCGGGCCGTCTCCAGCACGTTGATCGTCCCTTGCAGGTTGATCTGCAGACCCGAGTACGGCTCCTCCTCGACGCGCGCGCCGATCAGGCCGGCCGTGTGGACGATGACGTCGGCCTGATGCTCGTGCGCCACCTGGACGAGGTGCGGCAGGTCGCGCACGTCGCCGCGCACCAGCGGCACGCGCGCGAGGTCCACGATGCGCTCGACGTAGGGGCGGTTCGGCGCCAGGTCGTAGAGCACCGGCTGGGCGCCGCGCTCCAGCAGGCAGCGCGCGGTGTGCGTGCCGACCAGGCCCGCGCCAGTGACAATGATCGCCATCGCGGCCGTCCTCCTGCTAGTGTAACAACGAGCGCGCCCGCCGATGCCCGAGCCGTCGGGGTCGGGCGCCGCGCAATCGAAGTGTCCTGGCATTCTAAGGAGCGGCCGCGCGTGGCGGCAAACGTCTAGCGCCACGCCCGCCGCCTCGGAGCGAATCATGCGTCTCTTGCGGCGCCTCGCGGTCACGACCGCGCTGTCCGCGGTTGTGGTCGGTATGGGGCCGGCCATGGGCGGCGCAGCGCCGGAGAACCCGCCGCTGTTCCGCGACGTGGCGGCGCCGCCGAGCACTCCACCGCCCGCGGCGCCGCGGATCGTGCGGAGCCGCTACGTCGCGGTCGACTTCGACGCGCTGGGCGGGGCGCAGCCGACCCCGGCGACCGCGCCGTCGTCCGTGGTGTTGAACCTGTTCCCCGACGCGACGTTCACGGCGCAGCGCGACAGCGTGCAGCCCACCCCCGCCGGCGGCGGCATCATCTGGACGGGCCACCTCCAGGGCGTTCCCAACAGCGCGGTAACGCTCGTCGCCGAGGACGGCGTCCTGGTGGGCAACGTGGAGGCCGACGGCCGCTACTACGAGGTGCGCTACGCCGGCGACGGCCTGCACACGGTCGCCGAGACGACCCCTCGCGCGTTCGGCCCCGACTAACGCTCCTCCGACACGACCTCGCGCTTTCCGCCCGAGCGACGTTTCCCCGACACGGTCTCACGCCTGCGCCGCTCCCTGCGTACGAGGAGGATGGCCGCCTGGTCTGCTGACCTGCTATAGTGCGCGCTCGAAGGCCCTTCACGAGCCGGCCGCGCGGCTAGCTCCCGAGCCACACGCGCGGCGCATCCCATCTACGTCGAGGACAGGAGCCGAGTATCGATGACTGCCGCACGCTTTCGTCTGATCTACGTGCTGGTGGCCGCCATTGTTATCAGCGCCGCGATCTTTCCGAGCTTCGCCGGCCCCACCGCCACGGCCCAGGCGCCGCTGTTTAGCGATACGACCGGGCAGCCGGCCCTCGCCGACGGCGCGTTTGGCCGGGCCGTGGTGCGCAATCGCTACGTGGACGTGAACTTCCCGCAGCTCGACGCGGCGGTCCGCACCCCGGCCAGCCAGAGCAGCGCGCTGCAGATGAACCTGTTTCCCTTCGTGTCCAACCTGTTCCCGGACGTGTCGATCACGGCGGTCCGCGACCGCGTGGAGGCCACGCGCTCGGGTCAGGGCGTCATCTGGCTCGGCAGGGCGCAGGGCGTGGCGGATAGCGCCATCACCCTCGTCAGCGAGGGCGGCGTGCTCGTCGGCAATATCCAGGTAGGCAACCGCTTCTATCAGATCCGTTACGCGGGCAATGGCGTGCACGCCATCCAGGAGGTCAACTCGCGTCTCTATCCCGACGAGCAGCCGCCGCTCCAGCTCACGGCGCCTGGGGCGGCGCCCCTACCGTCCGCCGCCGGGACCTCGGCGATTGGCGGGAGGGCGACCGGCGCGCCGGCCAGCGGCGCCAAGCTGAGCAGCCCGTCGGCGACCGGGACGACGAACGGTAACCCGCTGGGCGACAACGGTAGCACCATCGACGTGCTGGTGCTCTATTCGCAGGGGGCGCTGGCGGCCGCGGGGGGGACGACTGCGGCCATCAACAATCTCATCACGCTGATGGAAAGCGAGACCAACCAGGGATACGCGCAGAGCAACGTGACCCAGCGGCTGCGGGTGGTCCAGCGCCAGCAGGTCAACAGCGCGGAGGGCAGCACGAACCAGACGTACCTCGACCAGATGCTCAACCCGTCGGATGGCGTCATGGACGAGGTGCCGGGCCTCCGCAACGCCACTGGCGCGGACCTCGTGTTCCTCTTGCAGTCCGTGGTGGCCGACCCCTGCGGCCAGGCGGCGATGATCCTGAACCCGGTGTCCACGTCGCAGGCGCCCGACGGCTACGCGGTCGGCGAGGAGGACTGCTCCACCGGCGCGGGGGGCTGGACGTTTGGCCACGAGCTGGGCCACCTGATGGGCGCGCGGCACGATTGGGGCAGCGACCCGACGAACAACGCCCCGTTCACCTACAACCACGGCTACATCCAGCCCGGGCCGAATCGCTCCTGCTCGCTGATGGCCGTGCGCGGCGCGTGCAGCGCGGTGGGCAACAACCGCGCCAACTACTGGTCGAACCCGAACATCCTGGTGAACGGCCTGCCGATCGGCATCCCGGAGGGGCAGCCGAACGCCGCGGAGAACTGGAAGACGCTGAACAACACGGCGTCGACCGTGGCGAACTTCCGCGCCTGCGTCGTGCAGCCGTGCGACGTCCCGCCCACCGTCGGGCCGCCGCCGCCGACGGCCACGTCCACGCCGACGCCCAACCCGACCGCTACCACCACGTCGACGCCCAGTCCGACGGCCACGGCGACGCTCAGTCCGACCGCCACGCCGACGGGCACGGCCACGCCGATCTCGACGCCCGTCGTGAGCTGCAATCCGCGGCCGAAGGTGACGGTCAACGCCCAGCCGAGCGGCGCGAACACGTTGCAGGTGACGCTGCTGCCGGGCGCGAACGGCTGGATCAACCAGGTCCAGATCGGCGCGGCCACCAACGCCCGCATCGACATCGCCGGGCAGACGGGCGTCACGGGCAACCAAACCTTCACCCTCCCGCCCGCGACGACCAGCCTGACCTTCTTCGTCCACCACGCGACGACGGGACAGGCCACCACGGTACCGCTCACGGTCGTCGACACCTGCGGCGCGTGGCCGACCTTCGTCGGCGGCGGCGCGAACGCCTTCTAGTGGTCGGTCACGCCTGAAGCGCTGGCGCGCCAGCCGCCGCCGGGAACGGCAAGCAAGGAGCCAGCTCGCACGGTTAGACGCGTGTGGCGTGGACAGCAACACAGCGCGGCGATAAATGGTGGGGCCGCACCGGGCCCTGGTATACTCCGCGACTAGAATAACCGGCCCCTTTCGGCGACACGGCTCGCGCTAAGCCCTCGGCCAGGTGGGTGGGTAGGTTTGGCTTCGCCAAACCTACCCACCCACCTGGGCCGGCCGCTTAGGATGGGCCGCTCTGCCGCGCCTTCCCCAACTTGGACGGGAGATATTGCTGCATGCGTAGTCTCCGCGCGCGCCTGCTGGTGGCGCTGGCCGTGGTCGTCGGCATCGTCGGCATCACCGGGCCGAATCTGCGCGTGCCGTCGGCGACCGCCCAGGCGGGGCTGTTCAGCGACGCCATCCGGCAGCCGGCCGGCGACACCGTCCCTCCCCCGGACCGCACCGTCGTGCGCCGGCGCTACGTGGCCGTGAATCTGTCGCTGATGGACGGCACCCCGCGCAGCGTCGGGGTGCCGCTCGGGCGTGGGGACGTGCTGACGCTCAACCTGTACAACTACGAATCGCCGCTAGCCCCCCAGGTCACGGTGACCGCCGTACGCGACCGCGTGGTGCCGAGCAGCACGGGGCGCGGCTACGTATGGTCTGGCCACCTTCAGGGCTCGAATCCCTCGGCCGACCCGATCACGATCGCCGTCGAGGACGGCGTCATGATCGCCAACGTCCACGCGAACGGCTCGAATTATCAAGTCCGCTACAACCCCGCGGGCGTACAGATGATCGATGAGATCGACGAGCGCCAGATCCCGCCGGACACGCACGCGTATCTGACGGCCGCGCAGGCGCGGCAAATCGCCCTCGCCGACCGGGCCAACCGCACGGCCGCGGCGGCAGCCTCCGGCGCTGCCCGGGCGGCCGCGGCCAGCACGAGCGCGGACACCGGCACGACCATCGACATCCTGGTGGCCTATACGACCCAGGCGCGGGTCGAGGCTGGCGGCACCTTGGCTATCGTGGCCACGATCAACAGCGCCGTCGCCGAAGCGAACACCGCCTACAGCAACAGCCAGGTTCCGCAGACGATGCGGCTGGTGGGCACCATGGAGACGACCTACACGTCGGCCGGGCTTACCACGCAGAACGGCCTGGTGACCGATCTGACGAACGTGACCGCCGTCGACACCCAGGGGCGCTCAATCCCGAACGCGCCGATGGCCGACGTGCGCGCCATGCGCGATTCTCTGCAAGCCGACCTCGTCAGCCTCTGGGTCGAGGGCACGCTGCCGCCGAACACGGCCGGCAACATCGGCATCGCCTGGGTGATCAACAGCAGCTTCGCGAACAACCTGCAGCAGTTCGCCTTTCTGGGCTATAGTGTTGTCGCGCGTGCGTACGCGACCGGGCCGGCTTACACGTTCGCCCACGAGACGGGGCACAACCTGGGCGCCAACCATGATCGCGCGACCGACGCCTCCATCGCCAATCCGCTCTATCCCTACGCCTTCGACTTCATCGCGCCCGGCAACGCCTTCCACACGGTCATGGCGTATCCGGACAAGTGCAACTTCTGCCCGGCGATCTTGAACTACTCGAACCCCAACGTGACGTACAACGGCGTCGCCACGGGCGTCGCCGGCTCGGGCGCCACCGCGGCGGACAACCACCAGACGCTCATCAACACGATCAGTGCCGTGGTCAACTTCCGGCAGTGCAACCAGCAGCCGTGCAACGGCGCCGGCCCGACGCCGGCGCCGAGTCCCACCACGCCGCCGGCCGCCTCGCCCACGCCCGCGCGCACCGCCTTGCCGAGCGCGACGGCCACGCCGACGGCGAGCTGTAGCCCGCGCCCGGCCGTGACCGTGAACGCGGTGAACGCCGGCTCAGGCGTCCTCCAGGTCACCATCGCGGCGGGCGGCAGCGCGGCGACGGGCCCGCGCTTGCAGCAGCTGCAGCTGGGTGCGGCGACCAACGCGCTGATCGACGTGCCCGCCGCGGGGCTGACGGGCCTCACGAGCGGCCGAAGCGTCGTCCTGCCGGTGGAGACCCGCACGCTGGTGTTAACGGTCCGCCACGCCACCGCCGGCCAGGCGACCACCGTCCCGCTGACGGTGGTGGACGGCTGCGGCAGCTGGCCGACACTCGTAGGCGGCGGGCCGAATGCGTTTTAGTGTAATGGTCCCGCTGCGCCTGCTGTTGCTCGCGCTGACGCTCTGTGCCGTGGCCGGGCCGCGACAGGCGGCTGCCCAGGAGACGTGCCGCGTGCCGCCCGACGACCAGGTGAACGCGGGCGGCGCGCTCGAAGGCCTGATGCTCGTGTTCCACGGCCTGTGGGCCGAGCCGCCGGACCTGGAGCAAGGGCTGGCCTTCGGCGACCCCGGCCCCTGTCCCGGCGGCACCCGCGACGGGTTCCGCGGCGTGGACATCATGGGCTGGGCGCTCGAAGTCTCCGGCCCCGCACGGCCGGAGCTGTGCTCGCCCTCGGACCCGCCGGTCACCGAGCTGCCGCTGCGCAGCACGCGCTGCGTCGAGGAGAGCACGACCCTGGCGAGCCGTAACGCGCGGGTGGCCTACCCCGAGCTAGTGAGCCGCGCCCCGTTCCCGCTCCTCCTGCCGAGCAGCCTGCCTGACGGGCTGGTGCCGCGGTGGACCACCCTGCGCGTCACCGATCGCCGCGCGGGCAGCGGGGCGCCGCGCCAGTACGGCACGATCATCCGCTACCTGGGCGCTGAGGACGAGCCCTGGCTGCTGCTGCTCGAGGACACCGGCGAGGCGCCGGCTCCCTGGCTGGACCGCACGCGGGCCGACGTGCCGGCCATCGCGCTGCGCGGCACGCAGGCAAGCGTGCTCGACTCGCTGCCCGACTACGACGGTCCGGGCAACGGGCTGCTCTGGGAGGAGGACGACCTGCGGCTCGTGCTGTTCGGCACCTATAGCACGGACGAGCTAGCGGCCATCGCCCAGGGCATGGCGCTCCATCCCGCGGCCGCGCCCTCGCCTGACGACAGCCAGTAAGGAAGCGATCGGTGGCCCGCGCACGCGCGGCCGCGATCAGGACAGCGGCGGGCGCCGCCCCGCCCACGGCTGGGCTAGCTCCAAGGCTCGGGCGACGCGCAGCACCGTCGCCTCGGCGAAAGGCCGGCCGACGATTTGCAGGCCCAGCGGCAGCCCGCTGGTCGTCATGCCACACGGCACGGATACCGCGGGGAACCCGAGCAGGTTGAAGACGCGCGTGAAGCGCAGCGTCGCGCCGCGCACGTCCTCCTCCGTGCCGTCCGGCCAGCGAATCAGGTGCTCGTCGCGCCGCGGCGCCGGCACCGCGGCCGTCGGCGTCAGCAGCACGTCCACGCCATCGAACAGCCGCACCGTCTGCTCGACCAGGAGGCGGCGGGCCCGCTGCGCCTTGAGGTAGTCGGTGGCGAGCAGGGCGCTGCCCACTTCGAGCCGCGCTCGCACGGCCGGGTCGTAGTCGCCGGGGCGCGTGCGCAGCCAGCGCTCGTGGTAGCTGGTCGCTTCGGCGAACAGGATCGCGGCGCCCGCGGCGAAGGCCGCCGCGGCCTGCGGCAGCGGCACGTCGTCGAGGCGTCCGCCTAGCCCCGCCAGCGTCGCCGCCGCGCCGCGCACCGCAGCCTCCGTGGCCGGGTCCACGCGCTCGAAGAAGAAGTCGCGCGGCAGGCCGAGGCGCAGCCCGGCGACGCCCGCCTCGATGCCGTCGAGGTAGGCGGGGACCGGCGCGGCGCTGCTGGCCGGGTCGCGGGGATCGTGCCCGGCGAGCGCCTGCAAGAGCAGCGCCGCGTCGCGCACGGTGCGGGTCATGGGGCCCACATGGTCCTGCGACCAGCTGAGCGGCACCACGCCGTGCTTGCTGACCCGCCCGTACGTGGGCTTCAGGCCGACCAGGCCGCAGAGCGCCGCCGGCTGGCGAATGGAGCCGCCGCTGTCGCTGCCCAGCGCGCCGGCGCACAGCGCCGCCGCCACGGCAGCGGCCGAGCCGCCGCTCGACCCGCCCGCGATCCGCTCGGGGTCCCACGGGTTGCGGCACTCGCCGTAGTGCGGGTTCAGGCTGGTCGCGCCGTAGGCGAACTCCTCCATGTTGGTCTTGCCGACCGAGAGCGCGCCGGCGGCGCGGAGCCGGGCTACGACCGTCGCGTCCTCGGTCGGCACGAAGTCGGCCAGGATGCGCGAGCCAGCGGTAGTGCGGACGCCGGCGGTGTAGAACAGGTCCTTGATGGCTAGCGGCACGCCGTGGAGGGGGCCACGGTACTGGTCGGCCGCGATCTCGCGCTCGGCCGTTGCGGCGTCGGCCAGCGCCTGCGCGCCGGTGACGGTGATGAAGGCGTGCAGCGTCGGATCGAGGGCCGCGATGCGGTCGAGGTAGAGGCGCGTGATCTCGACGGGCGATAGCTCGCGGCGGCGCAGCCGCTCGCCTAGCGCCTCGATCGACAGGTACGCGAGGTCGCGGTCGGCGGCCTGGCCCACGGGACTTGGCTCACTCATCGGCTAAGCCCACGGCAGCGCGAAGACCGCGGCCGGCTCGGCAGCCGCGAGGTCGAGCGCGTCCAGGCCGTCGACGGCCGCATAGATGGCCGCGGTGGGCCGCAGCAGCGCATCCAGGGCGTCGGCGCTCAGGGGGAGGCCCGCGGCGGTCGTGATCGCCCCGAGCGTGTCGCGGGTAAGCGGGGGGCGCGGCTCGGACATGATCGGGCTCCTTCGCGGTGGGCGTCGCGGCTCACCATACGCGGCCCGCGCGGTCGCTGTCAACGGCCGGCGGCGCGGTGGCGGCATGCCGTCGGCACGGCAGCTGCCGCGTGTAGCTTGTACGGGGGTAGAGCGAGTGTCATGATGCTGGAGCTGCGCTGGTCGCCGAGCGGCAGGGGGCGAGCCCCGGCCCTACGTCCGCCGGGACCCGCAGCCTGGCGCCTAGCCGCCCCGGCCGGGCGGCAGGGGACGGGCCTCTGCCCGGCGATACCGTTAGCGTATGGTGGCGCAAGGGCCAAGAAAGCGGCTGGAGGAGCAGGCGGCCGAATGCCAGGCATGGCCGGCATCGCCTGCGCTATGCTTGGGCAGTAAGGGCAGGCGCGCGGAGTCGCCTGCCGCATAGCGAGCAGGAGCCCGATGAGCTGGTCTTTGGCGCGGCGCGGCGAGTTCTCGGGCGGAGCGGCGCGGCGGGCCGCGCCGCGGACCGCCGGGCCGCACGGTCGCGCGGCCCGGCGACTCGTGACAGCGCGGTCGCGTGGGCGGTGAGCCAGTGATGGCGCGCGGCGGGCGCGCCACCCATCCCGAGTCTCCGGGCGTCGCCCGGGGCGCGGCGCCAGCCGCGGCGCGGACGCGCGTCGTGCCCGCGCCGCGGCGCGCGTGGACCAACTGGGCCGCGGTCGCGGGGCTCCTGTTGTTCGTGCTGGCCTTCTACACTCCGCTGACCACCTCGTCCCGCATTCTCTACGATTTCGACGTCTGGGTGTTCTTCTATCCGCTACGCCAGTACGCCGCGGACGCGCTGCGCCAGGGCCGCTTCCCACTCTGGAACCCGGACGTCTTTCTTGGCAGCCCGTTCTTCGCCAACGCCCAGACCGCGCTGCTCTATCCCTTCAATGTGGTCTACCTCTTCCTGCCCGTGCCGACCGCCTACACCGTGTCGCTGTGGCTGCACACCTGGCTCGCCGGCGCCTTCACGTACCTGCTGGCGCGCAGCCGGCTGGGCCTGAGCCTGGCTGCCGCGCTGGTCGCCGCGCTGGCCTTCAGCCTGGGCGGCTTCATGGTGGGCCTGGCGGGCCACGTGAACCAGTTGCAGGCGGCTGCCTGGCTGCCGCTGCTGGCCTGGCTGCTCTTGGGCGCGATCGCGCGGCGCAGCGTGCGGCTGGCGGCGCTCGGCGCGCTGGCGCTCGCGGTCCAGGTGCTCGCGGGCCACTCGCAGGAGGTGTATCTCACCCTGGTCGCGCTCGGCGTCGTCGCGCTCGTCGGGGGATGGCGAGGGAAGGATCGCCTGCGTGCGCTCGCCTGGGCGCTTGGGCTGTATGCGCTCCTGGTGGCGCTCGGCCTCGCGCTGACGGCGGTCCAGCTGCTGCCCACGGCGGAGGTGCAGCGGGAGGGCATTCGCGGCGGCGGCCTGCCCTACGCCGAGGCCATCTCCTTCTCGCTGCCGCCGCCGCTCCTGTTACGGAGCCTCCTGCCCGGCTTCTGGGATAACCCCTTCGGCGAGTACGTCGGCTACGTGGGCACGATCCCGCTGTGCCTGGGCGTGCTGGCCCTAGCGGCGGCGCGCGGCCGCTGGGTGGCGCTGGGCGCCGCGCTGGCAGGGCTGGGGCTCGTGCTGGCCATCGGCGGCTACAACCCACTCTATCCGCTGCTCTACCAGATCGTGCCCGGCCTGGGCCTGTTTCGGGTCCCCGCCCGCTGGCTGTTCGTCTACTCGTTCGGCATGGCGCTGCTCGCGGGCTTGGGAGCCGAGTGGGCCTGGCGCGCGGGACGCGCCCGCGCCTGGTGGCGCACGCTGAGCCGCCGCCGCCTCGTGGCCGTCGCGCTCGTGGTGGGCGCCGCGCTGGCGGCGATCCTGGTGATCTCCCCGCCGCTCGGCGCCCGGCGCTACTACGTCGCCTGGATCGGCCTTGGGCTGGTCGCCCTCGCGCTCACGGCGCTCGCGCTCGCGCGCCGGCGGCGCCTGGCGCTAGGGCTGCTGGTGGCCGCGGTCGCGGCGGAGCTGGTCGCGGCCAGCCTGACCGTCAACTTCCGCAGCGCCATCCCACCCGACGCCTACCGGGCGGCGCGGCCGGTGCTCGCACCGCTGCTCGCGGACCAGGACCACCATCGCCTGCTCAGTCTGGCGCGCGACGACTACCTGCTGGGCGACATCGCCGCGGGCCAGTTCCGCTATCCCGACTTGCCGCCGCCGGTGATCGAGAACTACACCGTCGCGAGCAAGCACGACGAGGTGATGACGCCCAACGTGCCCCTCGAATACGGCCTGGCGACCGTCGACGGCTACGACGGGGGGGTCCTGCCGCTCGCGCGCTGGCTGGGGCTCGCCCGGGCGCTCATCGCCGAGGACGAGCCGCGGGGCGATGGACTGCTGCGCCACCGCCTGCACTACCTGCCCGACGAGCGGTGGCTCGACCTGCTGGACGTGCGCTGGGTGCTGACAAGCGCGCTGCAAGACGCCGTCGTGGACGGGGTGCCGTTCGACCGGCTGGCCACCCGCCGGCTGGCGCCCGGCGAGCAGTACACGCTGCCCGTGACGGCCACTCCCGCCGCCACCGTCGCGCTGCTGTCGTCGGTCGCCGACGCGTCGCTGCCCGACGGCGCGCTCGTGGGCCGCCTGACGGTGTACGGCACGGATGACAGCGCGCAGGCCTTCGACGTGCGCCTCGGCCAGCAGACGGACCGTGCCGCGCCCCCCGGCGAGGCGGGCACCGCGCTGCCCTCGGCCCCGCCGCCCGACCCGCGCCTGCGTAACGTGGACTACCTGGTGCGGCTGCCACTGGCACCCGGCACGACCGTCGCGCGCCTGGGATTCGCGAACCTGGCGACGACGGGCACCTGGCTGGTGCGGGCGGCCACGCTGCTCCCGGCCGCTGGCGACCCGCGGCCCCTGCCGCTGACGACCGCGCTGGAGCCGGTGCCGCACGACGACCCGTCGCCCGTCAAGGTGTACCGCGCCCGCAGCGTGGCCGGGCCGGCGCGGCTCGTGCCGGAGGCGATCGTGGCGGACGACAGTCAGGCGCTGGCCTTCCTGAGCACGCCGCGCTTCGCCCCGGACCGCGTGGCGACGGTGGCGGCCGGGCCGGGCGCTCACGGGCTCGAGCCGCCGCCCGACCAGCTCCCGCTGTCGGCTGCCGGCGCGGGCGGTGACAGCGTCCGCGTGGTGGAGCGTGCCGCCGAGCGCTGGACGCTCGAGACGAGCGCCGCCGCGGAGCGGCTGCTGGTGCTCACCGATGCCTTCTTCCCCGGCTGGGAGGCCGCTATCGACAACCAGCCCGCGCCGCTCGTGCGCGCCGACTATCTGTTCCAGGGCCTCTACGTGCCCGCCGGGACGCATCGTGTCGAGCTGCGGTATCGGCCGCACAGCCTGACCATCGGGCTGCTCGTGAGCCTGGCGGCCGCGCTCGTCGCCCTCGCCCTCCTGCTGCCGCTCGGGCGGCGGCCAGCGGTCGTCCGCTATCAGCCGGTGCGCCTGCGTCCCGCGCCGCGGCCGCCCGCTGGCGACGGGCCGTCGGAGGCCGGACCCGCCGCCGATGACTGAGGCCGATCTGGTCGCGCACCTGACCGCGCTGCTCTACGCGGCCGAGGAGCCGCTGGCGCTGGCGGAGGCGGCGCGCGTGCTCGAGGCGGCGCCGGCCGACGTGGAGGCCGCCGCGGCGCGGCTCGTGGCGGCGCCCCCGCCCGGCCTGGCGGTACAGCGTCACGCCGGGGCGCTGCGGCTCGTCACGGCGCCCGCCTCGGGGCGCTACGTCGAGCGGCTGCTGGGCGGGCCTGGGGTCACGCGGCTGTCGCGCGCCGCGCTGGAGGTGCTGGCCATCGTCGCCTACCGCCAGCCCGTCACGCGCGCCGAGGTCGAAGCGCTCCGTGGCGTCAACAGCGAGCGCGCCCTGGACACGCTGCTGCGGCGGGGCCTAGTGGCGGAGGTCGGCCGCCGCGACACGGTCGGGCGGCCCGTGCTGCTGGGCACGACCCCGGCCTTTCTGGACTACCTCGGCCTCGCCGACCTGGCCGACCTCCCACCGCTGGAGACGCCCGCGGGCTAGGCGACGCTTAGCCGCGGCGCCCGCGGCTCCAGTACCGGTGGGCGAGCTTGATCTGCTGCACCACGAACTGCTCGGTCGTGAGCACCGGCCCCTCGGGGGCTTCGACCTGGCAGGTCGCGGCCCGGCCGACTCCGCCGCGCGCCGCGACGATCCTGAACTCGCTGCTGTCGCACGCGTCCATCGCGCGGCCGGCGAGGCGCAAGATCACTTCCCAGCGGGCCGTGGGCGGCGTGGGGGCGGGCGGGCGGCGGCCGCGCAGGCGCGCGCGGGCCTCGGCCATCCTGACGAGCTGTGGCCAGCGGTAGCGGCGCTCGCTGGGATGCGCGGCCATCCGGATGCGCACTCCTTCCGGCGATACCGTGAGGTGTATCGTGGGCACGTTCCAGGCGTCGGCCACAGCGCCGAGCGCGCGGAGAGTGTCCTGGTAGGTCCACGGCTCGGGCCCCCGTGGTCGTCGCACCCTCGCCCTCCGCGCCTGGGCGCCGCAGTCCGTCTAGTCCTGCGGGCGCGGCTCGTCCCCGGGCTGGCGCGGCGCCCAGGACACGCAGGGGCGATCCGGCGGCAGCGCCGAGTGCTCGCGCTCCTCGCCGCAGCGGTAGCAGGCCCAGCGCTGCCAGCCCCCCGCCTGCTCCTCCACCAGCCAGTAGTGCGGCGGACAGGTCGCAACCGAAACGACCATAGCTAGCTCCTCCAACGCAAACTCGGGCAGCGTCCGAAGATCAAACGCGCGGGCGCGGTCGGCGTGACGGGCGAGGCATCACGATCAACATACGGCGGCGGGGCGCGGGAAGTGTGGGGTAGATCATGCCGGAAGTGTGAACTAGGTCACTGCGCGCGCCGCCGGCCGGCGCGACAATGGCGCTGCGCGACACTCAAGGAGGTATGGAGATGGCCCCGACGACCCGACCGATGCCGAAGCGCTGCCCGCGGTGCAATGGGCCGCTGTACGTGGGCTACGACGACGACCTGAGCTGCCTGTTCTGCGGCGAGTACGTGTTCGCTAATCCACCGCCGCCGCTCGTGCAGGCGCCGCCCGTGGTGCAGGAGGGACCACGCAAGCGAGGGCGGCCGCGCAAGAACCCGGTGGCCGCTTAACGCGGCCATCGTCTCGCGCGCGGTCAGGCGCGAGCGCTGGCCAGCAAGCGGCCACCCTCCGGCCGGGGCATCACGCGCAGCTGGCGCAGCGCCCACCAGAGCGCGGCCTGCGTGCCGTGGATCACGGGCACGCCCAGGTCGCGCTCCAGCTCCAGCGTGACCGCCTGGAGGTTGCTGCGCGTGCCGAGGAAGATGGCGTCGGCGTTGGGGTGAGCGTCCAGCAGGTCGCGCGCCAGGCGGTAGAACGCGGTCGGCGCAATCCGGCCGGCCTCGGCCGGATTGCGCACGCTTAGCCCCTGCACGCCGACCGGCGGCAGCCCGGCCTCGGCCAGGTAGGCGGCGATCTGCTGGTTGATCTCGTCCAGGTAGGCGGTGCCCACGACGGGCCGGCGCGCGCCCAAGTGGCGCAGCCCGTCGACCGACGCCGCCATGCCCGAGGTGACCGGCACGCCGACCTGCTTGCTCCAGCCGCGGTTCGCCTCCTGCTCGCCGGCGTAGCCCTGACGCACCGCGAGCGGCACGCCCGCCAGCACCACCGCCTGCGCCCCCTCGCCGACGACCAGCTCCAGGGCGTTCTGGATGCCCTGCTGGGCGCGGGCGAACTCGGCGCCCTGGTGCGCCCGCACGCCGAGGTTCGCGGCGATGACGCCCACGCCGTCGGGCAGCATGTCCTGTAGCTCCGCGGGGAGCTGGATCGTGGAGGGCGAGACGTAGCCGAAGTAGCCGCGCCAGCCGAGCATAGCGAATCCTTCCTCCGCACGTGGAACCGAGCCGGCTGGCGGGTGTGGCGCCGCTGCCCCCGCCAGCCGACCGGGCGGTTGGCTTAGCCGAAGCGCTTACGCAGGCGGGGGAGCACGTCGCGCGCGAAGAGGTCCAGGAAGCGCTTCTGGTCCGGCCCCGGCGCGTGGAACACCAGGTGGTCGAAGCCCAGCTGGACGTAGGGCGCGATGCGCTCGACCATCTCGTCGGGGTCGCTCGTCACGATCCAGCGGCGGTGCGCCTGGTCGGCGACGGTGGCCGCCTTCGCCTCCATCTCGCGCGGGTCGTCGATGCCCACCTTGTCCTCGGGCGACAGCGCGAGCGCCGCCCAGTAGCGCGTGTCGTGCAGCGCGCGCTCGGCGTCCGTGTCGTAGGAGACTTTCATCTCGATCATGCGCTCCAGGCGGGCCGGGTCGCGGCCGGCCTTCTCGGCCCCCTCGGCCAGCTTGGGCAGCAGCGTGTCGCGGTACAGCTCCCAGGCTTTGCCGCTCGTGCAGATGAGCCCATCGGCCACGCGGCCCGCCAGCAGCGCTGCCGTCGGCCCGGCGGCGGCCACGTACAGCGGCACGCCCTCCTTGGGGCGGTCGTAGACGGTCGCCTTGTGGGTCTTGTAGTACTGGCCCTCGTAGGTGACCAGCTCGTCGTGCCAGAGGCGCTGCATCAGCTCGACGGCCTCGCGCAGGCGGGCGGCGCGCTCCTTGAAGCCCGGCCACTCGATCCCGAGCGGCGCGATCTCGTTTAGCGACTCGCCGCTGCCCACGCCAAGGAAGAAGCGGTTGTCGGAAAGCAGCGCCAGCGTGGCCGCGGCCTGCGCCACGACGGATGGATGGTAGCGGAAGGTGGGCGTCAGCACGCTCGTGCCGATGCGCACGCGCTCGGTGCGCGCGGCCAGCGCGCCGAGCCAGGGGAAGACGTTGGGCGCGTGGCCGTTGGTGTGCTGCCAGGGCTGGAAGTGGTCGCTGATGGCGACGCTGTCGTAGCCGCGGGCCTCGGCGTGTACGCTAAAGTCGAGAAGCTCGCGGGGGCCGAACTGTTCGGCCGACGCCTTGTAGCCTAGCTGGAGCATGGATGCCTCTCCTGTCTGCCGCGGTCGAGGCCTTCCTGGGGCAGGCGCGCGTCGCGCACCTCGCCACGGCCGACGCCGCCGGGCAGCCCCACGTGGTGCCCATCGTCTTCGTCGTGCTCGACGGCCGCCTGTACTCGCCGCTCGACGCCAAGCCGAAGCGCGTGCCCGGCCAGCGCCTCAAGCGCGTCCGCAACCTGGCGGCCAATCCGCGCGTCGCCGTGGTCGTCGACCGCTACGCCGAGGACTGGTCGCGGCTCGGCTACGTGCTGTGGCAGGGCCGCGCCCGCCTGCTGGCCGACGGCGCCGAGGCCGACCGGGCGCGCGCCGCGCTGCGCGCCAAGTACTCTCAGTATACCGACCCCGCGCTCGGACTCGACACGGCCGCCCTCATCGTCGTGGAGGCCGAGCGCGTGGTCGTGTGGGGGAGCGTCGGCTAGTATCCCGGGCCATTCATGGACGGCATGCCGGGCATCATGCCTGGTTGAGCGGGCCCGCCGGGCGCCATGCCGGGCATGGACGGCTCGCCGGGCGTCGTGCCGGGCATGGACGGCTGGCCGGGCGCCATGCCGGGCGATGGAGACTGGGCCGGCGCCGTGCTGGGCGTCGCGGGTTGGCCGGGCAGGCTGCCCTGGACCGTGACGTTGCCCGTCATCGTGCCGCCGTCGGCAGCCACGATCGACAGGTAGTCGTAGCTCCCGGGTGTGACGAACCAGGCCTCGCAGCTCTGGCTAGGCATCAGCACGCCCGAGTCCCAGTGGTCCCAGGCGGTGGTGGAGTGGGGCCGGTTGCCGCGGTTCACCCAGATCACCCGCGTCCCGGCGGGCACGGTGACCTGAGCGGGGAGGAAGAAGCCGTCGTAGATGCCGATCGTCACACTCGGCAGGTCGGCGATGGCCGCGGCGGGGACGCGCTGCTGGCCGGTGCCGCAGCCCCGGGTGCGCCCGGCGGCCCGCGCACTGGGACCCGGCATGAGCGGCCCGCCGGGCGGGCCGCTCATGCCAGAGCCGCCGCCGTCGTCGGCCAGCGCCGGGGCGGCCATCGGCAGCGCGAGCGCGAGGCCCAACGCGAGGGCGAGCGCGATTAGCAAGCTGGCAACCGTTCGGAGCATGATTGTCACCTCCGGTCGCTGCGACGGCGCCGGGTGGAACTTGCCGGCAGCCGCCACGCGGGGCCGCGCCCCGCGCACCGCCGCTGGAGCCACGCCCGCTCCAGCCAGAGGACCGGTCCTCTTGCCTCCAGTATACGCACGCCCCGTCGGGTGGTATAGGCACCCGCGCGGCGCGGTAACACACCGCGGGGGTGGGCCGAGTGTAGCAGGGCGACTGGAAATCGGCCCGGGGAGGGTCCGCCGGGGCGGAGCAAGGAGCGCGTTGGCCGGGGGCAGCGCGACCGGATGGGGCGGAGCAAGGAGCGCCTTGCCCGGCGCGGGCGCAGCGCGCCGGGGCGCCGCAAGCGGCGCCCCTACGCCGGATGGCTGGTGTAGGGGCGCCGCTGTTGCGTCGTGCGACCTTGGCGGCGGGCCGAACGCTTCGAGCGAGTCGGGCCGCTTAACGGACGGCGGCGCTCCCGGCCAGCTCGCGCTCGCCCGCGCTCTGCTGGGCCTTCCAGTTGCGCAGCCACTGGATGATCTCGGCGAGCGGCAGCACGTCGGCGTACTTCTGGTCCATGTCGAACAGGTTGATGGCGTGGCACGCCTCGTGGCGGTCGTAGCACGCTTCCTCGGCCACGATCATGCGGTAGCGGTAGGTGCAGCCCTCGACGACCGACGCGCGGACGCAGCCGCTGGTGCTCTCGCCGCAGACGATGATCGTGTCCACGTCGAGGTAGTTCAGGTGGCCGGCGAGCGGCGTGCCCCAGAACGCGCTCGGGGACGACTTCCGCAGCAGCACCTCGCCCGGCAGCGGGGCGATCTCGTCGGGGATGTCGTACTTGCGGCGGTTGCGGTCGGCCTCCGCCTCGTCCTTGAACTGCTTGGGCGGCATGCGGTGCGACGACTCGCGCCAGCCCGGCACGCCCGAGGCGTCCTCGTGCAGGCCCGTGACGTGGATCACCGGGATGCCCACCTCGCGGGCCACGCCGAGCAGCTCCTTGACGCGCGCTAGGCCCTCCCAGCCGGCGAGGCCCATGCCGCCGGGCCACGTCTTGACCATGTCCAGCAGCGGCTCGGGCTGGTCGCCCAGGACGCCGCGGTAGTTGTCGATCAGCAGCAGCGCTGGCCGCGTGCCGAAGCCCACCTTCACGCGCTTGACGAGCTGGAGCTGCGCCTTGTCCTGCTCGGTCAGGAAGCGATCCCACACCCGTTCCGCCATCAGGTCCTCTCCTCCACGAACGACGTGGACCTGCGCTCGCCCGCGCGCCCTCGCGCGGGCCGCGCCTCGGCCAGCCCACGTCCACACGGCGCCCCGCCCCGGCGCCCGGGGAACACGGTCATGATACACCAGCGCCTCGCCGTAGCGGCACCAGCGCCCCTCTGTAACGTGCCGCCCAGCCATCCGTTTAGCAGGAGGACGCAGGAGCTACGGCGCATGAAGGCACGCGGAGTCTGAGGGTTAGACTCGGAGGGTTGTAAGAGGCTTGTGGGCGGAGGGGTCAGTCATGGATCAGGATGCATTCTCTCCCAGTAGCGACGCAGACCAGCTCAGGGCGGAATTGCGGCGATTGCGACAGCAGGTCGCCGCGCTCGAACGGGACGTAGCGCAGCGCAATCAGGTGGAGACGGCGCTGCGCGCGAGCGCCGAGCGCTTCCGCACGCTCGTCGAGCACAGCCCCGATGCGATTGTCCTGCTGGACACTGCCGGTATCGTGCTGTACCTCAGCCCCTCGACCAGCCGGGTCCTCGGCTACCTCCCCGAAGAGCTGGTTGGGCGCAGCGCCTTCGAGTTAATCCATCCAGAGGACTATGAGCTGGCAACCAGAGCATTTGCCGAGCTGCTGCAGCGGCCGGGGCAAATAGTGATACGCCACGTCCGGGCACGCCATAAGGATGGCTCCTGGCGGTGGCTGGAGAGCGCGAGCACGAATCTGCTCCACGAGCCAGCGACGGGGGCCATCGTTGCGAACTACCGCGACATTACCGAACGCAAACGAGTGGAAGAAGACGCGCGCCAGGCCGAACGAGAGAAGGCCCGGCTGGAAGGCATCGCCCTCGCGGCGCGGGAGGTTGGCAGCCGATTGAACAACAACCTAGCTGTTGCGAGGGGGACCCTGGAGTTGATCCAGCAGAGCGTCGCACTGGCGCACGATTTGGACCGACTAGCGCGGGGTGCCGAGGAGTGCCTTTTGGTAGCGATCGAAGATGTCGCGAAGCCACAGCGAGTCGTGCGCGTCGAGACGAAGGACACGGTCATCGGGCCGGTGCTCGACCTGGAGCGGTCCGCACAGTAAGTAGCCCGCGGCTCGCCTATCGGCCGCCCGCCGGCGTATCGTCACGGCCCGCTTCGGCAGTCGCTTGCCACATGGCTCAGTCTCCCCTCTGCAATATCTCCTCTGCTCTCTTCCCCTCCCTATCCGCGCGGTCCCCGAAAACCGGGAGAACGTAAGCGAACTCTCATGTAACGTTTCGCGACGCGCGTCGTTCATATTGATACCAGGGTAGCACTATCGGACATCAGCGAGCGTCGCCATGGCAACGCCTCCCACGAGCGAACCTGACTCCGAGCAGTCACGCCCCATACTACGCTCGCTAAGAGCAGCTCAGCAGCGCGACCGCTCGCCTATCCGCGTCGTTATCATCGACGACCATCTCGTAGCGGAGATGCAGCGGGCGGTGCTGGAGCAGGCGGGTAGCATCGAAGTAGTGGGCCTGGCGAGCGATGGCCTGGCGGGGCTCGCCCTGATCGAGCACGGCCTGCCCGACGTGGTGATCCTGGAGCTGTGCCTGCGCGGCATGGACGGGCCGGAAGTAGTGCAGCGGGTACGCGTCTCGTTCCCGCAGGTCGCGGTGCTCCTCGTGACGGCGTATGACTAGGTATGGGATCACCGGTCCCTCCTCCAAATGGGCACCAGCGGCCTTGTGTCGAAGACGGCGTCAATTGACGAGCTCGTAGCCGCGGTACGTGCCGTGGCTCAGGGCCGCACGGTGACCGTAACCACCGGAGCGCACTCGCCGCGGAGGCCGGATTCCGCGGTGATCTCCGAACGCGAGCGCGAAGTGCTCCACCTGCTGGCTGCTGGTCAACGCACGGCCGAGATCTCAAAGCGCCTGAGCCTCTCCCCCAGAACCGTAGAGCGCCACCTGGCTGACCTGCGGGCGAAGCTCGACGCGCACACCTCGGCCGAGCTCGTCCGCGCAGCCCAGGAACGAGGCCTGCTCCCCCCGGGTGCTCTCACGGGCTAATCCCATTCCTCCCAGCACAGCCAAGAGCCTCCAATCCTGCTCTCCCACACGTCACCGCGCCCTGTCGGTTTTCCGCCAGAGGATGGCGGGTTTCCGCCACAAAGATGGCGGTTTTCCCCCTTGTGGCGTAGTGCCCTGCGGCTTACCCTGCCTACACTGAGTCCAGCTTCACGAGCGTCAGACCATCAAGGAGTTGGCATGATGCGTAGAGCCAAAGGAGCAACGCCATTGCGATGAACACGTAGGTACTTGGAGCGCCTTAGAACAGCGGTATGTGTGAACTCATCGGAGGAAGAACGTGCGACGGCAATATCTCCGGTCCGGGCTGGCGTTACTAGTCGTACTTACCACGGGTCTTGCACCAGCACAAGTCTTGGCGCAGTACTCCACCACATGGACTTGTGATGCCACATTCGCCACATACGGACAGCCGGATTCACCAAGCAACTCCAAGTACGGGTGCGCGATCGTATACTGGGGTCCTGTGTACGATTACAACTATAGCCCCCCGGTTCTGACGGCAGCTACGATCAACCTGCGAGCTTACCAGGGCAGTTGTGGATATGGCGGCTGCGCATACTGGCAACGCTATTATGCTATGGACTGGCATCTGTATGGGGGAGGCTGGGCTCCATATCCTGGCGCATACTGGGGTGCTGGGACTGTACATAGTAACCAGGTTCCGTGGGAGAGTGACAGTGGAGGGATTGCCGGGGGCACTGATCCGGAGCCTGTCCAAGTTGAGATGCGGCTCATCTATTGGTCTGGAGCGGTGGGCAACTCATACGCTTGGTGTTCACAACAGTACTTCCACGACCTCTACTATAACTATGGCTACAAGGTAGGCACACAAGTCTGTTGACGAACCATCCTGCACGTGGTGATGGAGTGACATCATGCGACTATCCTTGAGCAAAGTACGGTTCGGGCTGGCCAGCGCAGGGGTGCTGCTGACGATAGCAGTGGCCAGTAGTGTGGCAGCACAGGTTCCCACACCACAGCCAGGAATGGCGCCACCGACGCAGTGGCCAGCATTCACGATGGTGTGGTTGGAAACCGCCGCTGGTCTGGGGCGCAACGGTGCGGTTGGCACTCAGCGCCTACGGTTAGAGTACACGGATCAGCGCCATTTCCGCATCACTCTGCTGGACCACTCGGAGGAGCCGGGGGCGGGCGGTCAGAAGCAGGGTATCGTCGGGACTACCTGGACTGTTGATGGGACTAGGAGCATATATAAGAGGCGCGAGACGGCCAGGAGCGTGTACAGACGCACCAGCAGGGATTCTTGACATCTCCTGACGACTGGCTGAAGCCGGGCTTCGCTGCAGAGTTGACGAGAGCGCTCGGCGCGTCCGTAACTCGCGGCACTGCAGGGCTGATAACGGTCGCGGTGGAGGAGACTGTTCAGCCGCCACCGACAGTGGTGGTTACTCCGGCGCCTGGCTCGGCAGCCAGCGCCCACTCGTTCGGGCCCGGGGCCGCTGCAGTGACACGCGTGCGGCGCGAGGTGACGTATCGTGAGAGCGACCAAATCCCGATGCGCGTCGTGACCTTGGCAGACGGCAAAGAGGTCAGGCGGGTCGAGGTTCAGGAGCTACAACTCCGAAGGCGCTAGTCCGTGGCTAGGCCGGCGAGCCTTCAAATGCCACAGTCGAGGAGTGGATGGGGAGCCACTCCCCGACTATGGCGCTCCGCGTCCCCGTGTAGGTCCATCTGGCACGTCGATACAGAGGCTCGTATGGTATTCTAGAATAGGTGTGCGCAAGAGGCGAGCATGATGGGCCAAAGAGCACGGGCCTTCCGAACAATGCTTACCCTGGTGGTACTCTCTATCGGCTGCGGCCCTTCTGCCGTGACCCATCCTGCAACGCCTTCTGTAGTTGCGGAGACCTCAATAAGCTGCTTTGGATACACTGCGCGACTGGCACTGACGGCGGATGATGCCACCTATAGTCCCTCCTATCCGACTATTATTGAGGGAATCCGTTGGCTACTCGAAGTGGATGGCCCTCCCACGGTGACTACTACTTCGTCTGTGAGGGCTTCAGTCGAAGCGTTCACGCTTAGTCGAGATGGCGCACGCGCGCTCCCCCTCGCTGAGGGCGACATCCGTGCGCTGGGACTCCTGACCTGGTCTGGGTCTACAGATAAGACCTCGCAGACGGGACTCGTGAGGTTACTCGCGTTCCCTGAAGGTTTTCAAGCCGGCGACATGGGCCGGCTGCACATGGTCGTGCAGACGCCCTCCGGTACGTTCTGGCTCTCCGATGTTCTGTTTACACTCCACTTGCTATCCGACCGCGTAGAGGCGCGAGACGCGCGCGTTGTGTCTGACCCTGCGGAGATGCCCGATGGGTCATGCTCCTCATAGCTGTCCGGCTTTTGAAAGGCACTGTAAGCAATCCGAGTCTACCGGATGACCCTGTCATGGTGGCACCGCAGGCTAATCCCTCGGCTACCAGCCGTTCAAGCCAGCACCGCCCGCACAATTCCCCTACGGGTCCGTCGTGCAGTCAAGGGGACCCACCTATCCTACACCCTCGGCGCCCCCCGGCAGCTTGCGGTACCCCACTTAGAGAACGGGACCGCCTAGCGCGAAAGGGCGACTCCCCCGGACACTGAAGGTCTCTTACCACCTCACATCCGGGAGCCGCCGATGAGCGCAGCATACGCCGCCCTGGTGACGTACGTCCAGCATCTGGCGCCCACCTGGCGCCAGACCCAGCACGAAGGATTTGCGCACCTGCTGGGCGCCCTCTTGGAGCGCCCCACGCTCTGCGCAACGGAGTTGGCGCGCGCCTGGCCACGGCCGGACCAGCCGCTCCACGGGCGGCTCAAGAGGCTCACCCGGCTGCTGAGTAATCCGCGGCTGGATGAGTTGGCGCTGGCGCAGCGCTGGCTGAAGCTGAGCTACCACTTCAGTACGGACACGCCCACCGTGACCGATGGGCGGCCGCTGCTGCCGGTGCTGGTCGATACCACGTACTTTGAGCCGTTCGCCTGTTTGTTGGCGAGCGTGCCGTGTGGCAGTCGGGGGGTGCCGCTTGCCCTGACGACTTATCACCGCACCACACTCGCCGCGTGCTTCCCGCCCGAGGCGACCTGGCCGACCCCGCATACTCCTCTCTGGCCCGCCCGCCGCGGCCAGCCCCGCCCGGCGCCCGCCGCGGCCGCGGTGACCCCCTGGCTGAGCCAAAACCGCATCGAAGAGCAGTTGTTCCGGCTCATGCACCACCTCGTCTCCCCCGCGCTGCGCCCGGTGATCGTGGCGGATCGGGGCTTCGCGCGCGCCGAGTTGTTCCGCACGCTCCAGGCCCAGCAGCAGGACTTCGTCATCCGCATCGACGCTGAGACGCACGTCCAACGCCACGCCTTTGCCTGGCCGGGGCCGGCGGCGGCCGAACTCGCCTGTCCGGTGGGCGAGCGGCGCTGGTACCCCCAGGGCACTTACCACGGAACCGCCCGGGTGCCGGTTCACTTGCTGGCGGTGCATGACGCGGGACAAGCTGAGCCGTGGTATCTGGCGAGCACCCTCGCGGACGCCGACGCGAGCGAGCACCTGTACCGCTGGCGCATGCGCCTGGAGTGCACCAATCGCGACTTCAAGACCGGCGTGCTCTTGCGGGAGGGCGACGACCACCACGCGCTCACCCAGCCGCTCCCTGGGCACCGGCTCCTCCCGGCGCTCGCCGCCGCCGAATGGCTCTGTGCGCTCACGGGGCTCCAAGCCGCGCACGATCTCCCCCACCCCCTCGCCGCACCCGCGCCGGCGCCCCCCACCGCCGCGCTCCCCGACTCCACCCCGGCGCCCGACGACGGGCCCGCGCTGCCCCCACCGGTGCTGCCCCAGCGCGGCGCCACGCCGCTCCTGCCCCGCTGGCTGCGCCGCTTCGCGGTCCGCGGCTGGCTCAGCTATGTCCGCCTCGGCCTCGAATGTCTCCGCGCCCCCGACCTGCGCCGGCTCGTCCGCCGCGCCATTGACTGGCTGGGCGCCTATCTCGTCACCATAACCCCACTCTGGCGTCCTTGGCAGCGGCGCTACCGCCGACTCCATTGGTGGCCCGACGCCGCCTGACTCCAAGTCGGGTACCGCAAGCCCCGGGGTGCCCCTTAATCTTTTGCGCTCTCGAAGGCGCCGGTCCCGTCAGCAAGCCGCCGTCGAGTTCGGCCGCAAAACTCTAAGGGGCACCCCAAGCCCCGGCAGCTTGCGGTACCCCATTTAGGAGTCAGGCGGCATCGGGCCACCAATGGAGGCGGCGGTAGCGCTCTTGACGGGGGCGCCAGAGCGGCGTGTAGGTCCACAGATATGTGCCGAGCCAATCGAGCATCCTGCGCAGGAGCAGCTGGAGGTCAGGGGCCCGGAGTACTTCGAGGCCCAGCCGGACGTAGCTGAGCCAGCCGCGGACGGCGAAGCGCCGCAGCCCGGGCGGTAGCCGCGGGGTCGGCCCGCGGTGCGGCAGGACCGGGGGTGGCATAGCCGGGCCCTCGTCGGCCGGCGCGGGCGGGAACGGGGCAGGTGCCGCAGCCGGCGCGGGCAGCGCCTCCAGCGGGGCGCCGGCCGGGGTCGCTGGGGGCGGCACGGAGAGCACGAACTCCTGGTAGGCTTGCAGCCCGGCGAGCGCGCAGAGCCACTCGGCGGCGGCCAGCGCGAGCAGCAGGCGGTGCAGATGCAGCGGCTGGGTGAGCGCGTGGTGGTCGTCGCCTTCCCGCAAGAGCACCCCCGTCTTGAAGTCCCGATTGGTCGCTTCGAGCCGCATCCGCCAGCGGTAGAGCAGTTCCCCTGCGTCCGCGTCGGGAAGAGCGGTCGCCAGATACCACGGCTCCGCTTGCTCCGCGTCGTGTACCGCGAGCAAATGGACCGGCAGCCGCTCCGTCGAATGATAAGTGCCCGTAGGCACCCAGCGGCGCCGGCCGGGCGGGCAGGCGAGCACGGTAGCGGCCGGGGCGGGCAGCGCAAAGGCGTGCTCTTGCACGTGCGTCTCGGCATCGATCCGGATCACGAAGTCCTGCTGCTGCGCTAGGAGATGCCGAAACAGGTCCGCGCGGGCGAAGCCGCGGTCCGCCACGATCACCGGGCGCAAGGCGGGCGAGACGAGGTGCGCCACTAGTTGCAACAGGCGCTCTTCGATGCGATTCTGGCTCGGCCACCGCTCCACCACGGCGGCGCTGGGGGCGGGCGAGGGCCGACGGCGGCTGGGCGCGGGGAGGACAGTATGCGGCGTCGGCCAGGTCGCCTCAGGCGGGAAGCAGGCCTCCAGGGTCGTACGATGGTACGTGGTGAGGGCGATCGGCAACCCGCGGCTGCCGCACGGCACACTCGCCAGCAGACAGGCGAACGGCTCGAAGTAGGTCGTATCCACCAGCACCGGCAAGAGCGGCCGGCCATCCGTGAGCCGCGGCGCATCGGCGCTGAAATGGTAGCTCAGCTTCAGCCAACGCTGGGCGAGCGCCAACTCGTCCAGCCGCGGATTGCCGAGCAGCCGCGTCAGCCGCTTGAGGCGCCCATGCAGCGGTTGGGCCGCCGTGGGCCAGGCGCGGGCCAGCTCCGTCTCGCACAAGGTCGGGCGCTCCAACAGCGCCCCGAGCAACTGGGCAAAGCCCACGTGCTGCGTCTTGCGCCAGGTCGGGGCGAGGTCCTGGATGTAGGTCAGCAGTTCGGCGTATGCTGGATGCATCGGCGGCTCCTGCACTGAGGTGGGTAGAGACCCTCAGTATCCGCAGGACCGCCGTTTCGCGCTACTCGCACCAGACCACAAAGTGGGGTACCGCAAGCCCCGGCAGTCGTTGATGTTCACTGCATAGCAGTGTTAGACTCGTGGGGGCAGATGGCAAGTGGCAGTGTTGGTGCTCGCCTTGATGGGGCATGGTCTCACGACCGCTCACGCTCAGCAGAATCGGCCTGAGGCCGGTGCCTTGTTGTATCAGGCTGACTGGTCCGGTGGGCTAGGGGGCTGGGGCGGAGGGCCGGGCTGGCAGATCGTCAACGGAATGCTAGTGTCCGACCGCTCTAACCCCGGCACCGTCATCAGCCCCCCTTACGTGCCCCCGATATCGGACTACGCGGTGGAAGCTGAGATCCAAATAGGCGACCTTAGCAACGGCGACGGGTGGTTTGGGATTGCCCTGCGGGCCGGTATCGCAGTCGAGCGACGGCTACCTCACGACTACCGCCTTGTTCATATCCCTGCGCGCCAGCGATGCTCAGATCCATGTCCGCAGCTACCGGATAGTCGCGCTGTAGCTGTCGGACCTACCCACTGGCCCGCACCACGATGGGCTCGTTGCCCTCACCGGTGTCACGCCCCCGCCCGGGGCGGCCTGCGGGCCGCCAATCGTTCCCGAGGCTCCATGGCCGGCTGCTACTCGGCGGGCTGCTCCGCTTGATGGCCCTCATACCCTGCCGCTGGCGCTAGGCAGGCCGCAGGCTCAAGCGCGCTCGTGAAACGCGGACGTGCGGCATACAGCGGTTTTCAGGATGATCGAGCCGGGCAGGGTCGGCCGGGCGGCAGGGGACGAGCCCCTGCCCTACGTCATGGCTCAATGCCCGTGAAAACTGCTCTAATGCGTGCGTACGCCGCCGCCGACGGTGCCGCCGAACTTGAGGTAGATGAACACCAGCGGCATCAGGAGCACCATCATGATGAGCGTGACGGCGGCGGCCTGGGCCAGGTTGCCGGAGTGGAAGAGGCTCCAGACGACGACGGCGAGCGTGATGTTGTCGGGCGAGAAGAGCATCGTCGACAGCGTCAGCTCGCGGAACGTCAGCAGCCCGAGCGACAGCCCGCCGTACAGGAACGCGGGCGCCAGCAGCGGCACGACGACGCGGCGCAGGGTTTGCAGCAGCGTGGCGCCGGAGACGGAGGCCGCCTCCTCCAGCTCGCTGCTGATCTGGATGAGCGCGCTGTTCGTGATGCGCGTACCGAAGCTGATGTGGACGATGCTGTAGATGATGACCAGCAGCGCCAGCGACCCGTAGAGGTCGACCGGCCCGCGGATGACGAACAGCGCCGCCACCAGGGCCGCGAAGCCGAACACCGTGTGCGGCACCGCGTGGGGCAGGAAGGCGACGAAGTCGAACGCCAGGCGGAAGCGCGAGCGCGTGCGCAGCACCACCCACGAGAAGACCAGGCTGATGGCCAGCGCGATGGCCGGCGCGAGCAGCACGCACACGACGGTGTTGACGAGGCCGCGCTGGATGAGCGGCCAGGGCAGGCTGTTGAAGTTCTTCAGCGAGACGGTGCCCAGGGCGGCGAGCGAGGGCGGCTGGAGGTAGGGCAGCAGCGACGCCCAGACGAGCAGCAGCAGCGGCAGCACCTTGGCGATCAGGATGTAGGCGCCCAGGAAGGCCCAGGCGGCGACCATCCACGGCCCAAGCTGCACCAGCTTCGGCTTGTAGTTCTTGCCGGTCACCACCTGGTACTGCCGCGCCCGGACGAGCACGCGGCTGTACCACCAGCTCAGCCCGAGCGCCAGCAGCAGCATGAACGTGGCGAACGCGGCGGGCAGGCCGTACTCGGGCAGGCCCTCTTGCGGGTTCGTCTTCACGTACATATAGGTGGGGAAGGTGAAGATGCGGTTGGACAGGCCGATGATGAGCGGGATGTCGAACGCCGAGATGGCCGTGGTGAGCGTGTACAGCGCCGCCGCCAAGAGGCCGGGCGAGGCGAGCGGCAGGGTGACGCGGCGCATCGTCTGCAGGAAGGTGGCGCCGCTCATCTGCGACGACTCTTCGAGCGACGAGTCCATCGCCCGCAGGCTGGCGACCGTCATGATGAAGATCAGCGACGCGAGGTTCAGGCCCTGGATGAACCCCATGCCGGGGATGTTGACAATGCTGAACGGCCCCGACTGCCAGCCGAACAGCCCCATCGCGATCTGATTCAGCATACCGATGCGCGGGTGCGCCAGGAACAGCCAGCCCATCGCCGTGAAGAAGCCCGGGATGAGCACGCTCATCGTCATCACGGTGATGATGACGGACTTGCCGCGGAGGTCCGTCCGCTCGACCAGCCAGGCGATCGGGACGCCGAGGACGAGCGCCACCAGCAACGTGACGACCGTGAAGCCCACCGTGTTCAGGAACGCGCTGTAGGCGAAGGGGTCGGTGTACAGCGAGAGGTAGTGCCGCAGGGTGAAGGCATCGCTGGTGACGCTCTCGCGGAAGCTGATCCACACCACGAGGACCAGCAGCCCCACGATGATCGCCGAGGCCGCCAGGGCCAGCAGCACCATCGCGCTCGGCCGGGGGAGGCTGAGCCGGTCGGCGCGCTGGACCTCGACTCGCGCAACTGCTCGGGTAGCCATGCTGCCTCCCTTACCCGCCACCGGGTCGCCGGCCCGCGCCGCTGGCCGCCAGACGAGGGGCGGTCGAGCCGCGAGCGCGGGCCGCGGCGTCCGCGGCTCGCCCGGCGGCCGACGCCGATCGTCCCCGCGGCACTCGCCATGTGCCGCCGTTGGACTGGCTGCAATTGTACGAGATACGCGAGGCGACCGCGAGTCTTGGCCTGCGCGGGCAAGCGGCTGGCTCCCCTGGCGCGTCAGGGCTCCCGCGGCTCGTCCTGTCCGCACAGCGATGCGTGGGTATAACACGGCCCCGGGTTCGATTCAATCGTGGCGCCCGCGCGCCTCCGCGGCGTTGCCAGTGGCGCAATTCGGGCGCGCTCGCTACAATCCGGCCACTGGTCCGCTGCGCGGCAGCGTGCATGGATCCGCGCTTGGCCGGTGGTCGTACTCCTTGCAGGCCGGCCCGAGACGACGAAAGGGAGAACCGCGATGCCCGTGCGCTCGCTCACGCATTACGCGCTCGAGGTGCCCGACCAGCAGGTGGGTCAGCGCTTCTACAGCGATTTCGGTTTCGAGGACGCGACCGGTAGGTCAAATGCCGTGCGCCTGCGCCCCAAGCCGCTCGGCCGCGACCAGATTCTCCTCTACGAGGGGCCGAAGAAGCGGCTGCGCCACCTGGCGTTCGCCGCGCCGGGCGCCGAGTTCGCGGCCGTGCGCGGCCGCTTGCAGGCGGCCGGCGTGCAGGAGATCGACCCGCCGAAGGACGCGCCCGAGGGCGGCATCTGGGTACGCGACCCGGACGGGCAGCTCGTGAACGTCCGCGACGAGGAGCCGGTCACCTCCGCGGCCGACCCGCCGCGCTACAACAGCCCCGGCCATCCCGTGCGGATCGCCGAGCGCGCTATCGAGCCGCCCGTCGCGAATCCGGCCACGCCGCGCCGCCTCGGCCACGTCATGCTGTTCTCGCCCGACATCGAGCGCCAGCGGGCGTTCTACGTGGACGTGCTCGGCATGAAGCTGTCGGACCGCGTGCCCGGGCTGGCGGCGTTCCTGCGCTGCAGCGCTGACCACCACAACCTCGCCCTCATCGCCTCCGATCGCCCGGGCTTCCACCATGCCTCGTTCGAGGTCGGCGGCATCGACGAGATCGCGCTCGGCGCCGAGCGCATGCGCGAGCGCGGCTGGGAGCCCGCCTGGGGGATCGGCCGGCACTGCATCGGCTCGAACTTCTTCTGGTACATGAAAGACCCCTGGGGCAGCTACGCCGAGTACTATTTCGACATCGACTACATCCCCGACGAGGCCGACTGGCAGCCGCGCGACTGGGACCCGCAGTACGCCTTGCTCGTGTGGGGGCCGCAGCCGCCCGAGGACTTCATCCACAACAAGGAGCAGTAGCCGTGACGGAGGGGCCGCGGCTCGACCGCTCGCTGACGCTGCACTTCCAGGGCGACTGGGGCGGCGCGAACCTGCACCGCGTCTGTGGCTGGCTGTCGCAGGCGATGGGCGAGCGCTGCGGTCCCTACTCGCGCTTCGCCATCTGGAACGGCAGGGGCTGGACCGACGCGCCGCGCGCCGTCGGGCGCGGCCAGGTGGACGTGGCGCTCGCCACGCCCGCCGCTTTCGCCGCGATGGCGTACACGGGGCGCGGCCCCTTCGCCGACGAGTCGTACCCGTTCCTGCGTGCGGTGGGCAGCGTGCCGCAGAACGACCGCCTGGTGCTCGCGGTCGGCGCCGAGCACGGCGTCCGCTCGTTCGCCGACCTGCGCGAGCGGCGGCTGCCGCTGCGCATCGCCACCTCCCCCGACGACGGCGTCAACTTCATCGGCCTGGCCGTTGCGCGCATCCTGGAGCTGGAGGGCGTGGCGCCGGCGACGCTCGAGCGCTGGGGCGGTGGCTTCCTGTATCACGAGCAGCCCTTCCCCTGCGTGGACGCCGCCCGCACGGGCGGCGCCGACGCCGTCTTCCACGAGGCGATCATGACGCCGCCCTGGCAGGCGCTGGCCGCGGAGCGCGAGGTCCACTTCATTCCGATCGACGGCGACGTGCTCGCCCAGCTCGAACGCGACTACGGCTGGCCGCGCGGCACGCTGCCCGCCGGCTACTTACGCGGCCTCGACGCGCCGCTGGAGACGCTCGACTTCTCCGACTTTCTCCTGATGGTGCGCGCCGACATGCCCGACGACGTGGCCTACCTGCTTGCCTGGTGCCTGGGCGAGGAGCGGGCGCGGCTGGAGCGCTACTATCGCCACCTGCCGCCCGAGCGCAGCCCGGTCACCTACCCACTCGACCCCGCGAAGATGGCTCGCACGCCGATCCCGCTCCACCCGGGCGCCGAGCGCTACTACCGCGAATACGGCTACCTGTAGTCGCTGGGCCGGGCTCGCAAGGATCGCCCGTTTCAGACACATCCGATGGAGAGTCCGCATGCACGCCCGCGGTCACGCGCGCCCCGCCCCGCTGCTGCTCGTGGCGGCGCTTCTGCTCGCCGCCTGCGCCCCCGCCGCCGCGCCGGCGCAGCCGGGCGGCGCACCGTCCGCGGCGCCGGCCGCGACCACGGCGTCCGCCCCGGCCGCGCCGTCCGCCGTGCCGGCCGGCGGCCAGACCGCCGTGCAGCCGCTCAACCCGCCGCTGAATTTGAAGGTGGGCTCGCTGGGGCTCGTCGGCGAGGCCGGGGTGTTCGACGCGCTCGCCAAGGGCTACTTCCGCGAGGAGGGGCTGGAGGTCGAGCTGGTCCCGTTCCGGACGACCAACGAGCAGACCGCGCCGCTCGCCACCGGCGAGCTAAGCTTCGCCTCGGGCCCGCCCGATCCGAGCCTGTTCAACGCCGTGCTGCGCGACATTCCCCTGCGTATCGTCGGTTACAACGCCATTATCAGCACGCGCGACACGAGCGGTGGCTGGCTGGTGCGCCAGGACATCCTGGACAGCGGCCGCTATCAGGACCCCAAGGACCTCAAGGGGATGACGATCGCCATCTCGTCGCGCGGCGGGATCGGGGAGATCTGGGTCGAGCGCGTGCTGGGCAAGGGCGGGCTGACGACGGGCGACGTTCAGTTCGCGCAGCTCACGTTCCCCGACATTCCGGCGGCCTTCGCCAACAAGGTGATGGACGCCGGCTTCGTCGTCGAGCCGTTCGCGAGCATCGCCGAGGGGCAGCACACCGCCCACAACGTGATGCCGTCGGGCCAGATCTACCCGGGTCTGGTCGCCATGACCTTGATCGTCAGCCCCGTGTTCGCCCGCGACCAGCCGGAGGCGGCGCGGCGCTTCGTCACGGCCTACCTGCGCGGCCAGCGCGACTACTACCGGGCGATCATGAAGGATGAGGGCGGCAAGGACGAGCTGTACCAGATCCTGTCGCAGTACACGCCGATCCACGACCTGAGCCTGTTCGCGCGGATGGCCACGCACGACGTGGACCCGAACGGCCAGCTCGACCCGCGTACGATCGACGAGCAGCAGGACTACTACGTGCGCTACGGCACGCAGCAGCAGAAGCTCGACTCCTCCCGCGTGCTCGATCCGTCGTACTCGCAGTACGCCGTCGAGCGCCTGGGCCGCATCAGCGAGTAGCCGCACGCTCGGTGGGCGCGCCTCCTCTTCGGCGCGACGGAGGTGAAGCATGATGCGGCGGCACGAAGGGCCGCGGCATGGCGCCGCGGCGCTGGCGCTAGTGGTGGCGCTCGCGGCCTGCGCCCCGGGCGCCAGCCCGCCTCGCGCCGGCGGCGATGCCGGCCCCGCTGGCGGACTCGCGACCAGCGCGGCTACCACACCGCCGGCAGGCTCGGCGGTAGCCACCCCGGGGGCGGCCGAGTCGCTGGAGCAGATCGTCGCCGCGGCGCGGCAGGAGGGCCAGCTCACGCTGACCTGGACCGAGAACGTTGGCAGCCGCGAGGGAATTCGCCGCTGGATCGAGGGCTTCAACCCCGCCTATGGGCTCAGCCTGGACGTTCGCTACACGCCGGGCCCGGCGATGCCGGAGCTGGCCAACAAGATCGCCCAGGAGGCGCAGGCGGGGCGACCCGCGTCGAGCGACGTCCTGGTCATTCCCGACGACCAGCTGGTCCCCATGATCCGCCAGAACGTGCTGGAGCCGGTGCCGTGGACCGCCTGGGCGCCCAACATCCGCGATCCCGCGCTGCTCGCGCCGGGCGGCGTGGCCGTGCAGATCGGCTCGCGCGTCGCCGGCATCACCTACAACACGAACAAGGTCCGCGCCGACGAAGTGCCTACCAGCCTGCAAGACCTCCTCAAGCCGCAGTACAAGGGCCGGGTCGCCTCGACGATCTACGCCGCGGGCTTCGACGTGCTGGCCAGCCCGGAGCTGTGGGGCGAGCAGCGGACGGTGGACTACGTGACCCGCTTGGCCAACCAGGTGAGCGGGCTCATGCGCTGCGGCGAGATGGAGCGCATCGCCAGCGGCGAGTTCGACCTGCTCGCCATCGACTGCGGCAGCTTCGTGGCGCGTCGTCTCCAGCCCACGGGCGCGCCGATCGGCCACGTGATCCCCACCGATGCGGCGCTGCTCTCCTACTGGTATATGGGGGTGCCGCGCAACGCCGCGCACCCGAACGCGGCGAAGCTGTGGATCAACTACGTGCTGAGCCGGGCGGCGCAAGACATCCTCTACGACGGCGTGTTCATCGACCAACACCGCCTCCCGGGCTCGAAAGCCGCCGCCGAGATCGAGGCGCTGGAGGCGCGGGGTATCAAGTTCACGGAGACCAACGCGGAGTTCTATACCCGCAACGATGAAGAAGACCTGAACCGCATCAGCGGAGAGCTGCAGCGCATCCTGCAACAGAGATAGGCGCGCGGCGAGCGAGGCCGCCGGCTCAACCGTGGGGGACGAGGCCGTGGGGTTGGCCCACCGCCCCCCGGCGCTGCGCTATACTTCCGGGCCACTCGCGCAAGGAGAGCCGCCATGCCTGTCAAGCCCGGCTGGGAAGGGCGCTACTTCGAGGACTTCGAGGTCGGCGACGTGTACCGCTGCCGCTACGGCCGCACGGTGACCGAGGCCGACAACATCTGGTTCACGCTGCTCACCTGTAACACGAACCAGCTCCACTTCAACCGCGACTACGGCGAGCGCACGTCGTTCGGCCAGTGTCTGATCAACAGCGCGCTCACGCTCGCCATCGTGGCGGGGATGGGCGTCGCCGACGTGTCCGAGAACGGCTTCGCGCTCGGCTGGGACGAGATCACGCTGCCGAACCCGCTGTACGCCGGCGACACGCTGTACTCGGAGAGCGAGGTGCTGGAGGTCCGCGAGTCGCGCAGCCGCCCCGAGCAGGGCATCGTCAAGGTGCGCACGCGCGGCTACAACCAGCACGGCCAGGTGGTGATCGAGTACCGCCGCTCGGTGATGGTCTGGAAGCGCGCCCACGCGCCCGCGCTCAACCTCTTCCCCGAGCCGCAGCCGCCCAAGGCCAAGGAAGGCTAGGCGCATGGCAGCGGAGACAGGGGCCGGCGCGCTCGCCGGCGTGCGGGTCGTGGCGTTCGAGCTGGCCGCCGCGGCGCCGTTCGCGTCGCACCTACTGGCGGACATGGGCGCCGAGGTCGTGAAGATCGAGCGGCCGGGCAAGGGCGACGTCATCCGCGAGTGGGACACGGCGGTGCGCGGGCTCTCGTCGGGCTACGTCTGGCTGAACCGCAACAAGCGCTCGGTCACGCTCGACGTGAAGGCGCCCGAGGGCCGCGAGATCCTGCGCAAGCTGGCGGCCCGCGCCGACGTGTTCCTGGAGAACTTCGCCCCCGGCGTGCCCGAGCGGCTGGGCGTCGGCTACGACGACCTGCGCGCGCTCAACCCGCGCCTGGTCTACTGCGCGCTGTCCGGCTACGGCCTGACGGGGCCGTACCGCGACGTGAAGGCGTTCGACCTGCTCATCCAGGGCGAGGCGGGCCTGATCGCCACGACCGGCTACCCCGACGCGCCCGCCAAGGTGTCGGTGCCGATCTCCGACATCGCGGCCGGCATGTACGCGGCGCTGGGCATCGTGCTGGCGCTCTACCAGCGCGAGCGCACGGGCGAGGGGCAGCTGGTCGACGTGTCGATGTTCGAGTCGATCCTCTCCTGGCTCGGCTACTTCCCGCACCACTACTGGCACCGCGGCGAGGAGCCGGAGCGCGTGGGGATGCGCCACCACTACGTGACGCCCTACGGCCCGTACCTCGCCCGCGACCGGAAGTACGTGAACCTGGCCGTGGCGAGCGCCCGCGACTGGGAGGTGTTCTGTCGCCAGGTGCTCGACCGCCCCGACCTGCTCGAAGACCCGCGCTTCGCCACAAACGAGGGCCGTCGCACGAACCGCGCGGAGCTCGAGCGTACGGTCGAGGAGCTGATGGCGCAGCAGGACGCCGCCTACTGGCTGGAGCGGCTGCGCGCGGCTGAGCTGCCCTACGGCGAGGTGCGGGGCATTGCGGAGGTGCTGGCGCACCCGCAGGTGGCGGCGCGGCGCATGATCCGCGAGGTCGAGTCACCCGTCGGCCGCGTGCCCACGGTCGGCAGCGCCCTGCAGCTTTCCGCCAGCCCCGCGCGCTACGGCCCCGTCCCCGCGCTGGGCGGCGATACTGACGCCGTCCTCGCCGACCTCGGCTACGACGCGGGCGCCATCGCGCGTCTCCACGAGCAGGGCATCGTCTGAGCCCGGGCCGGAACAGCCTGTGCCCCGCCGTCTGACCCGGGTCTCGTGGGGGCGCATACCGCGCTTGCCCGTACCGCCGAGCAGCCCTGCTTGAACATCGACCGCCTACAGCGGTTTGCAGCCAGACTAAGCGGTCGGCTGCTGCCGGGCCTGCGGCCTGCGGGCCGCGGGCGGCCACGAGAGCCGCCCCTACGAGACTCCGAGACTACTAGCGGCCACGAGAGCCGCGCCTACGCCACGCTGGCTGCTCACCTTGCGCGCAAACGGCTCTATTGCAGAGCGCCCGGCGGCGGCGAGGCGGCGCGCCGCCACTACGCGCCGACGTTCGAACCGCTGAGGTCCACCCAGACTGTGCCGTCGCGCACGTCCGTGCGCAGCAGCGGCGCCGCCATCGCGGGGTTGGTCACGCTCCGGCCGGTCGCGAGGTCGAAGCGGAAGCGGTGCCAGGGGCAGATGATCTCGCCACGGGCCGTGCTAACCGGCCCTTGGGCCAGCGGGCCGCCGAAATGGGGACAGTTGTTCACGACCGCGACCGGCTGGCCGGCGTGCAGCAGCAGGCCGACCTCCAGGCCGTCTAGCGTGACCAGCGTGCAGCGCTCGGACGAAAGCGCGTCCAGCCGGCACGCTTCCACCCAGGTCTCTCCCTCTACCATAGGTCCGAACTCCCCCTCATGGAGCGCCACGGTCCCGCCGGCCAGCGGGCGCCCAAGCTGCTTGCGCCGCGCTCGTCGCCGGGCAGTTGCCCCCGCTTCGCTACGCCCGATCCAGGTGGGCCTGTAGGTTTGGCGAGGCCAGACCCCCAGCGACCCTGCGATTTAGCTTACCGCCGCCCGAGGACTTGCACCGCGGCGTCCGCGAAGCGCGGGTCCACGATCCTGCTGAAGTCGGGTATTGGCCCGTCTAGTCCGCCGTGTTGCGCGAAGAAGGCGGCCGCCTCCCGCAGGTCGTCGACGTTCACGGCGCCGTTCAGGTCGATACTCGTCGGCTGGTAGGTTTCCCAGATGTGCGGGTCCTTGACCGACAGCCGCCGGGCGAGGATGTCGATGGCCGCCTGCCGGTCGCGCTTCAGAATGAAGGCGTCGTGGTAGTCGCGCACGCCTTGCAGGTAGCCGACCATGAAGCGCGTGCCGACGTCCGGCTGCTCGGCGGCGAACTGCGCCGAGTACTGGAGCACCGAGAGGATGCCGCCAGGAATCACCGCGCCGGCAGGATAGAGCACGGTCGCAAAGCCTTGCTGCTCGGCCTGCGTGACCAATGGTTCGGTCAGCACGCCGGCATCGGCACGGGAATTGGCGAGGGCCGCGAAGATGTCGGGGAGGGGCATGTACTGCACCTGGACGTCGTCGCCACTGAGGCCCTCCTTGGCCAGCGCGCCGTAGTACAGGCGGTCGGCCACCGTGCCGGGCGCCGAGCCGTTCGCGAACAGGCGGCCGCGCAGGTCGGCCATGGACCGCACGGTGCCGGCGTCCCAGAGATCCTTGCGGACCAGGATGGCGAGCGTGGTATCGGTGGCCGAGCCGACGTGGGCGTAGTCGGCCACCATGCGAATCTCCACGCCCCGGTTGAGCGCGTTGTAGAGAGCGATACTGGGCGCCCCGTTGCCGACCTGGATCTGGTTGGTCGCGAGGGCGGGGACCATCTCGGCCCCGCCGCTAAAGGGCACTGGCTCGACCTCGATCCCCTGGGCCGTGAAGTAGCCGCGGTCGAGCGCGAGCTGGAAGGCTGCCTGGTCGGGCCGGCCTTGCGTGGCGACGCGGACGGTGGCCGGCGCGGGCGCGCTGGCCGCGGCCGGCCCCCGGCCGGGCGGCCCGGCCGGGGGCGACTGCGCGGTGGCGCCAGCGCTCGCGGCCCCGCCGGCCGGGACCGACGAGGCGGTCGGCGTGCCCCCGCGTGCCGTGCAGGCCGCGACGAGCGCGACCAGGCCAAGTACCCAGGGCGCGCAGGCCCGCGCGCCCGATCCGCCGATCCTCGACATGTCTCACCTTTGCTCGGGAGCTTCACGCGTTCTGCCGCTGGGGAGTCGCTGGCCGCGGTGCGGGCCGCGCGGTAGCAGGCTAATCGGTCGGCCAGGACACCTCGCGCGGCTCGGAGATGATGACGCCGTGGGGCGCGCGGCCCATGCGCACCGCGCCGGTCGCCGTGGTGCGGATGGTATCGCCCCACTCGAAGCGGTAGCGGTCGTCGGCGGTCTGGACGCCGGGCTTGCAGATGTAGACGCCGTTCTCGGGGAACGGCTGGCTCCAGGCCCGGTCCGTGCCCTCGTAGCCGCTGGGAATGATCAGCGGACGGTCGTCGCCCAGACCGCGGCCGTGCAACAGCATGCCCGCGGTCGCGCCCGCGAGCGGCCCGCGCTTCGGCGCGAGGCGGGCGGCCACCTCGCGCGTCTTGAGCACTAGCTCGCCCACGGTGACGCCCGGCTTGAGGAACGCCAGCACCTCGTCGTAGAGATCGGCGTGCAGCTTCGCCAGGTCGATGATGATCGGATCGCACTCGTGTACGGCCAGCGGCCGCAACTGCTGCGCGCGGTAGCCAATGATCGAGGACTCGATCTCCTTGAGAATCAGGTCGCCCTTCTCCAGGGGCCGCGCGGTGGGCCGCGTGAGCGTGCGGACGGGGTTCCGGCCGCTGATCCAGTTGAAATGGACCGTCGGCTCCGAACCGCGCACGAACATGGCGTGCATCGTCTCGGCCCAGACGACGTAGTCGGGCACGCCCGGCTGCGCCCACAGGGCTTGCGCCTCCAGGGCCCGCTCGATCAGGTCGACCGACCGCTGGAGGACGTCGATCTCCTCCTGGCTCTTGACCTCGCGCACTTCCTGGAGGAGATCCGACGCCGAGACGAACTCCGCGTCGGGCAGCGCCTCGCGCAGGGCCAGGTAAGTACCGTGGAGGATGAGCCCTTCGGGCGTGCGGGTGCCAAAGTCCAGGCCGCAGATGCCGATCCGCCCGCGTTGCAGGCCCAGCTCCAGCAGGCGCTCGGCCATGCCGCGGCCGTAGCGGCGGTTCACCTCGCGCACGTCGGCCACCCAGTTCTGGATCTTCGGCCCCCAGCGGTCCTGGGCCGAGGTGGCGACGACGGTCACCTCGCCCTCCCGCGGGAAGACGACGCCGATCGACGCGTCGGCACCGCCGCCGCAGTGGGAGATGTAGCGCGCGTCGGCCTGCCAGTCAGTCGAGTTGCCGTTGTTGGGCGGCGCGACGATCGCGTCGAGGCGGTCTCGGTCCATGAGCCGGCGCAGCGCCGCCCAGCGGCGGTCTCGCTCGGCCAGGGAGAAGCGTCGGTAGGGGTGCATGACACCCGTGTCGGCAACCTGCGTCATAACGAATCCACATTCCTTCGCGTGCGCTCGTGCTATCGCGGGCTCACCACGGCGGCGGCGGAGCGTCGGCGGCTTGCGGATCGAGCGGGGAGAAGGGGTAGGCCGGCGGGTGCTCCCACCCGCAAGCCGGGCAGCGCCGGCCCTCGGCCGTCGCGTTGAACGCCGCCACGGCGGCGCGGCTGCGCTCGGCGAGAAAGGCGCCGGTCCGCCCGGCGCGGGCAAACGCCTGACGGGCGATCTCATGACCGCAGCGCGCGCAGTACCAGGCGACGGCGTGGTCGCCCCGCAGGCCGGTCGCGCCGCCCGCCAGCGCGAGGTACAGCGTGAGGTCGCCGCGCTGCACCTGGAGCCAGGTCAGGTCGGCGTCCGAGATGTGCCAGAAGCCGAACAGGCGGCTGATGCGATAGGGCGTGCCGGCGGCCACACGGTGCATGAGGTAGCCCGCCTTGGCGAACTCGGCGCAGCGCCCGGCGTGCATCTCCTGCACGCGCAGCGGAGGGTGCGCCGTCGGATAGCGCCCGACCCAGGCGTCGTGCTGGCCCAGCGTGCGCCACGGCTCGCAGCCCGGCGCGGCGTGGCCCGCCTCGTCGGCCAGCCGCAGCGTCCAGTTCAGGATCGGCTCGGGGATCGCCCGGCCCGTCGCCTGCTCGTCTACCACCGCGCGCGCCCCTGGCGCTCTAGCTCGCCGTCGCGGTTCACGTTCCAGCAGTAGCCCGGCGGGTTGAGGGTGCCGCACTCGGGGCAGCGGCGGTGCGCGGGATCGCTATTGTACTGCGCGACGGCCTCGTGCTCCGCCTTGTAGAAGGCTTTGAAGCCCTCCGCGCCCGTGTGGCAGACGTACTCATGGAGCATGGTCAGGCACCGCTCGCAATACCAGGCGAAGCGGTCGCACTCGTCCCCGCGCGGCGTGCCCATGAGCACGATCGAGTGCCCCGGCTCCGCCGGCGAGTCGCCGGGAATCGGCAGGTACAGCTCGTCCATGTCGTTGATGTGCCAGAAGCCGAAGTTGTGGCTGACGTGGTGCGGCGTGCCAGCGGCGGTGACGTGCAGCTCGAAGGGCCGTAGCTCCCAGTACACGAGTCCCGACGGCCCCATCTCCCAGTGCTCGGTGATCGACCCCTTGCGGAGGTCTGTCACCTGCCCCGCGCCGATGTGCCGGCGCCGCACGCCGTAGATGTTCTGGCCCACCGGCTTGAAGGTCGTGAGGTGCGAGAGGACGCGGTCCGAGAGAAAGTCCCAGTCCTCGGCGATGCGTTCCAATGGCTCATCGACTTGAATGGCCGCGAACATCCGCTACCTCCTGGGTGCGTCACTGCTTCCTGGGCGCTCTACCCGCTCCCGGCGGTTGCCTACCATGGTAGCACCAGCGGAACGAAGCAAACATTCGATTACCGCGTGCCGAGCATAGGCAACGCTTATATAATCTCTCTGCCATGAACACGGATCAGATCCGCTGCTTCTGCACCGTCGTCGAGCAGCGGGGCTTCACGCGCGCCGCCCGCCACCTGTTCCTATCCCAGCCGGCGGTGAGCCAACAGGTCCAGGCGCTGGAGCAATCGCTGGGGGTAATGCTGCTCGATCGCTCGCGGCGGCCGCTCGTGCCTACCGAGGCGGGGGAGGCGATCTATCAGTACGGCGTGGAGCTGCTGGAGCGGGTGGCAGCGATCCGCGACGTCGCCGACCGCGTGAAGGGCCTGCACGGCGGCCGCGTCACGGTGGCGGCCGGCATTGGACCGGGTCAGTACGTCTTGCCGCCGCTGATCGCGCGCTTTCGGCGCCAGTATCCCGAGATCCGCGTCGAATTAACGGCGCTCTCCACACCCCGCGCGTTCGAGCAGGTGGTGCGGGGCACGGCCGACCTGGGCATCGGGATCAACGACCGGGTGCCGGCGCGGCTCGTGGCACGCGTGCTTTACCGCGACGAGATCGTGCTGGTGGCCGGCCCGGGGCACCCCTGGGCGCGGCGCCCGGGCCGGGCCGTGCCGCTGCGCTGGCTCGCCAGCCAGCCGCTGGTCGCGCCGGCGGCGCACTCCTTACGGATCCGCCATCTCTGCAAGGAGCGGCTGCAAGCGGCGGGGGTCGAGCCAAACGTGGAGATGGAGTTCGAAACACCCGAGGCCGTCAAACGCGTGGTAGCCGGGGGCGAGGGCGCCGCTTTCCTCGCCCGCAGCAACGTGACGGCCGAGGTCGCCGCCGGGCTGCTGAAGGTCGTGGCGGTCGAGGGCCTCGCCCTGCACGCCGAGTACGTCGTGGTCTGGCGTCCGCGCCAGCACCACTCGCCGGCCGTGCAAGCCTTCCTGGCGTTCCTCGACGCCGCGTTCGCCGGCGCCGAGCGCCTGCCCGTCGCGGCGGGCGCCCCCTAGCCGCCCAGCCGCCGCGGGTCCAGCGCGGCGGTCACCACGTCGACGAGGGCGGGCTGGCCGTCGCGGACGCGGGCGAGGGCGCGGGTGAGGGCGTCGCGCAGGGCGGCGGGGTCGGTGACGCGCTCGGCGTGGGCGCCGAAGCTCTCGGCGAACCGCACGTAGTCGGGCACGGGCGTGATCTCGGAGCCGGGGTAGATGCCCGTGCGCACGGCCCAGCCCTCCGGGAAGTAGCGTCCGAGCGCGTTCTTCATCGCCGCGTAGCTGCCGTTGTTGAACAGCACCGTCAGCACCGGCGTGTCCCACTGCTGCTGGAAGCCGAAGGCGGCGAACACAGGGTTGTAGTTGAATGCGCCGTCGCCAACGACGTTCACCACGAGCCGCTCAGGCGCCGCGAACTTGAGCCCCAGCGCCGTACTCACGCTCACGCCGAGCCCGCCGTGGTTGCGGCCCTGGTACGTGCCCGGCTCGGTGCGCGGCAGCCCTTGGAGCAGGAACACGCGCTCCGTCGTCAGCTCCTCGGAGAGGATGGCGTCGGCCGGCAGGACCTCGCCCAGCACGTGCGCGGCCCAGCGCGGGTCGATGGGCGTGTCGTGCCCGACGCTCGCGGCGGTCCGGCGCCAGGCCGCGCGCTGACGGTCGTGTTGGTCCTGCCAGTGCGTGCGGCGCTCCTGCACCCTGCTGTCACCGCGGAGCTGACGCTCGCGCGCGGCGGCTAGCAGCCCGTCGAGCGTCGGGCCGAGCGCGCCGCCCAGGGACTCGTCCAGGCCCACCGCCCAGTACGGGTGCATAGCGTGGGCGGGGTCGGGGTCGAGGGCGATCACCCGCGCCTGCGCCGGCCGCGCCGACGCCGGATACCAGGGGATCGGGCAGCCGACGAGCAGCACCAGGTCGGCGTCCTTGAGCAGGCTGGTGGCGTCGTAGCCCTGGTGCAGCGGGTGGTCGCGCGGGAAGTTCAGGTAGACGGGCGCGTATGCTTCCACCACGGGGATGCTGAGCGCGTCGGCCAGCGCCACCAGGCGGGCGACGTTCGCCGGGTCCTTGCCGGCCTGCTCGGCGAGGATCAGCGGGCGCTCGGCGGCGACAAGCTGCTCGGCGACGATCTCCAGGGCGCCGGGCGTCGGCTGGAGCGGCGCGGGCGGCGGCGCGAACGGGCCGGGGCGCGCGAGGCCCTCGGCGCCCAGCATCAGCTCCATTGGCACCGACAGGAACACCGGCCCCTCGGGTGGCGTCAGCGCCAGGCGGCAGGTGTCGGCCACCAGGCCGAGCAGCGCGGCCGCGCTGCCCACGGTGCTGGCGCGCTTCACGAACGGCGCCGCCAGCTCGGCCGGGCCGCCCACGTCGGCCAGGTAGCGATAGAACTGGGCGCCCGGATCGCGGCCCGGCCACTCGCCGAAGCCGATGCCCTCGCCAGCCATCACGGCGAGGGGGATCTGCTCGGCGCGGGCGGCGCGCAGCTCCATGGCACAGTGCGCCGTGCCCACGCCGGTGTGGAGCAGCACCGCGGGCAGGCGCCGCGTCTGGCGATAGTAGCCCGCCGCGACGCCGACCGCCACCATCTCGTGGCGGGTGTTGACGTAGCGCGGCTGGCGGCCCTCCGCCTCGTTGCGGGCCAGCACGTCCCACACGGCCGGCCATTCCGAGCCGGGCGACGAGAAGACGTACTCGACGCCGTAGGCCCGTAGCACTTCCAGCAGGCCCTCGCCACTGGTCATCCGCTCGGCGGTCGCCCCCATGGTCGCGCTCCTCTCCTGCTCCTATCGCCGAGTTCTTGCCGGCATCGGTGCGAACCACGCTCGATCGGTTCTCCAGGTGGCCCGGCTTTCGCTCGGCGCGCCGGCCCCGCGGCCGGCGAACACTGGAGCTGCGGCCTGCGGGCCGCGGGCGGGCATGAAACCCGCCCCTACATCGCGCCCGGTCCGTGCCAGGAGGCGTGCCGGTCTACTCGCGCGCGAGCTGCAGGGCGACCGGCACGCCCGCGGCCGGGGGCTGATAGCCGTTCGGCTGGGCGTCGCCGAAGCGAAAAGCGTCCATCTTGACGAGCTGCTGGTACGAGCCGAAGCGCTCGGCCTCGACGGCGTCAATCGTGTCCAGCGGGTCGGGCTCCGCGGGCTCCTCGTGGAACGTGCGACGGATGTCGTAGGTTGTCGTGCGCTCGGCCGGCAGGCGGCCGGCGTCGCGGATGAGGCGCCGCAGCTCGCCCGGCCGCACGAGCTGGCCGTGGCCGGCCCCCGCGGCGGTCGAGATGCTCTCGTTGATCAGCGTGCCGCCGAAGTCGTTGGCGCCGGCGCTCAGCAGGTGCTGCGCCAGCTGCACGCCCTGCTTCACCCAGGAGACCTGGAGGTTCGGGATGTCGCGGCCGAGCATCAGCCGCGAGACGGCGTACATCGCCACGATGGCGTCGCCGCTCGGCCCCGCCGCCACGCCGTCCACGAAGTGCTTGGCGAACATCGGCGCCTCGCTGTGGACGAAGGCCAGCGGCACGAACTCGGTGATGCCGCCGGTCTCACGCTGCACGTCCCGCAGCAGCGCCAGGTGCGCCGCCCGCTGCCGCGCCGTCTCGACGTGGCCGTACATGATGGTACTGGTCGTCGGGATGCCGACGCGGTGCGCCGTCTTGATCACCTCCAGCCACCGCGCGACCTTGATCCGCCCGGGGGAGATGCGCTGCCGCAGGCGGTCGTCCAGAATCTCCGCCGAGGTGCCGGGCAGGCTGCCCACGCCCGCGTCCTTCAGGGCCTCCAGGTACTCGCGGATGGACACGCGCGCCCGCCGCGAGCCGTACAGCACCTCCTCGGGCGAAAAGCCGTGGACGTGCATCCCCGGCACCGCCGTCGTGATGGCGCGGCAGAGGTCGACGTACAGCCAGCCGGGCATGCGCGGCGGCAGCCCGGCCTGCACGCACACCTCGGTCGCTCCCAGGTCCCAGGCCTCTTTGGCGCGGCGCACGATCTCGCTCGCTGGCAGAAAGTAGCCCTCACCGTCGCGGTAGTCGCGCGAGAAGGCGCAGAAGCCGCAGCGCTTCACGCAGACGTTGGTGAAGTTGATGTTCCGGTTGACGACGTAGGTCACCACGTCGCCCACCTGCTCGCGGCGGAGCGCGTCGGCCGCCAGCGCCAGCACGTGCAGGTCCATGCCGCGCGCCTCGAACAGCGTCGTCGCCTCATCGACTGAGAGGTCGTGGCCGCTCAGCGCGCGGTCCAGGCTGCGCGCCACGTGCGGCTGGCACAGCCCGATCGCCCGCTCCAGCGTCGCGTCGAGGGTCGGAAAGCCAAGGCTGTTCACTGGTCCTCCAGTGATGAGGGATGATGGGGGGACACTCCCACACCCCTGCCGGGGATGGTGCCCTGCACCCCCGAGACGAAGGGGGAGTCGGGGGATACCCCCGGCGCCCCGCCCCGACGGGGCACCAGGCCATCGTCGTCGGTCAGATTTGCCACGCGCGCGCGCAGGCTCTCGGGAATGAACTCGGGGCGGTCGCGCGCGTACTCGGGATAGAGCGCCAGGCGCTCGCGGAGCATGTAGCCCGCGGCCGCCGTCGCCTGCTCCAGCGCCACGATCTCGGGCCAGGGCGCCTCCGGATTGATGTGGTCGATGGTCACGGGCGAGACGCCGCCCCAGTCGTTCGCCCCGGCCGCCAGGTAGAGCGGGTACTTGCCGGGCGTCAGGTTGGGCGGCGCCTGGATGTTCATCGCCGGCCCCAGCAGGAGGCGGGCCACGGCGATCGTCCGCGCCATGTCCACCTCGTCCGGCTCCGGCCAGTCGTGCAGGGCGATGTCGGGCTTGGCGCGGAAGTTCTGGACGATGATCTCCTGAATGTGCCCGTATTCGGCGTGAACGTCGCGAATGGCGAGCAGCGCGTCCACGCGCTCGGCCAGCGTCTCGCCGATGCCGATCAGGATGCCGGTCGTGAAGGCGACGCGCTGCTCGCCCGCCGCGCGCAGCGTGGCTAGCCGCACCGCCGGCACCTTGTCGGGGCTCGCCCAGTGCGCCTGGCCGCGCGCCAGCAGCCGCTCGCTGGTGCTCTCCAGCATCATGCCCATGCTGACGTTTGTCGGACGCAACAGCGCGAGGTCCGCGGCGCTCAGCGCGCCAGGGTTGGCGTGCGGCAGCAGGCCCGTCTCGTCCAGCACGAGCCGGCACATGGCGGCCAGGTAGTCGATCGTCGTGGCATAGCCCCGTGCTGCGAGCCAGGCGCCGTGCTCCGGGTGGCGGCGCTCGGGCTTGTCGCCGAGGCTGAATAGCGCCTCGTGGCAGCCGGCGGCGGCGCCCGCACGGGCGATCGCCAGCACGTCGTCGGGGGTCAGCGTGCGGGCGCGCGGGTCGCCGGGCCGGCGCACGAAGGTGCAGTAACCGCAGCTATCGCGGCAGAGGTTCGTGAGCGGGATGAACACCTTGCGCGAGTAGGTCACGACGCGGTCCTTGCCGGCGTCGCGCAGCTCCGCGGCGGCGGCGAGCAGCGCGTCTAGCTCGCCGCCCGTCGCGTCCAGCAGGGCGACGGCCTCGTCGCGCGTGGGCGGCCGGTCGGGCAGGCGGCGCGTCGCGGCGCTCGGCACGAGCTACTGCCCCGCCGGCTGGTACGGCCCGAGCACCTGGACCGCGTGGTCCACGTACGAGTCGTCCACGAGCTGGTCCACCGGCACCACGCGGTCCAGCAGGCCGGTCTTGACGTCCCAGAGCATCTCGTCCTCGATCCAGCGCCGGTCGACGCGGCCGTCGGGGTTCAGCCGGCCCCACTCGCAGTCCTCGAACACGCTGCGGTCCGGCCCCGGCACGTACTTCATCATGATATCCACGATCTGGTCCTTGTTCGTGCCGAAGCGCTGGGCGTCGTTGTAGTCGCGCAGGGCGCGCACGTAGGCGACCATGAAGCCGCGTGCGGCCTCGGGCTTGTCGCGCATGAACGCCTCGCCGTAGGTGATGACGCCGCCCTGCAAGCCGGGCGCCACGTCGTCCAGCATCGGCGGGATGACGACGGCCAGGCCGCGCCGCTCAGCCGTACAGAGCGCCGGCTGGAAGAGGAACGCGCCGTCCACGCCCTTGTTCGCCAGCGCCGTTAGCTCCTCGGGCACACCCAGGCCCTTGTAGTCCACGTCGTCCATAGTGAGGTTCGCGGTCTGAAGCACCTTCTCCATCTGATACTCGACGCCGCCGCCGCTGGGCAGGCCGGTCACCGTGCGGCCCCGCAGGCCGGCGATCGTGCGCAGCTCGCCGCTGTCCCAGAGGTCTTTGCGCGCCGTGAACGCCTTGTACTTGACCCCGGCCTCGGAGTGCGCCTTGTCGGCCACCGCCTTGAGATTGATGCCCCGCGCCACCGCGTTGTACAGGTTCGCGCCGGTGCCGCCCACGTAGACGTCCATCTGGCCCGAGTTCAGCAGCACCGCGGCGTCGGGCAGCGACTGGAACGGCGTGAGATCGGCGTCCAGCCCCTGCTCCGCGAAGTAGCCGCGCTCCTGCGCGATGTACACGCCCGCGGTGTGCGTCGCCGGGAAGTGGCCGACGACCAGGGTGGTCAGAGCGCCGCGCGCCCCGCTCGCTGGCGTGGCCTGAGCGGGGCTGGAGCCGCCCGCGGGCGCCGCGGTGGGGGCCGGCGCCCCCGGCGAATTGGCGGCCGGCGAGGCGCAGGCGAGCATGGCTGCCGCTAAGACACCGGTTCCGACGAACGCTCGTACTCGTCCCATGCGTAGCGCTCCTTCCGGGTGTCGATAGCTGCCGCCGCGCCGTCGCGCCGCCCTGGACCGCGCGGCCCGCAGCAGTGTGCCGCGGCGAGGAGGAACCGTCCTACTTTACCGCGCCGGCACCTTCGCTTGCCCATCGCCCCGCCCGGGCCGCGGCAACGGCCAGCGCCACGGCGTCGGCTTCGGCTGCTACAATCCCTCGACGGGATCGCGCCAGACGGCCACGGCGCCGGACCGGCCGCCGCGATGGCACGCGCGACGGCTGCAGGGAGGACCGCGATGACGAACGAACCAGCCCGCGAGCCGTCCGTCGAGTGGGAGGGCGGCGACCCGCCCTGCTGGGCGCACCTCTTTGAAGACGACGAGTGGCCCGTCGCGGACCGCGCGTCGGGGGCGGCCGACCAGCCGGTGGAGGGCTCTGCTGCCGCGCCCCGCATCCCCTCGGGCGGGCACCCCTAGGCGCCGCCCGCGCCGCTCGACTGGCCCGCGCTCCCCGCGCGCCGTATACTGGCTCCATCTGTCACCCCCAGCCAGGAGGCGCCATGCCGCAGCTGCCCATCGACCCCAGCCGCAGCGCGCTGATCCTCTTCGACATGCTGAACCACTACCTGAAGCCGAGCGACCCGGCGCTGGCGCGCGAGATCGCCGCGACGGGCGTGGTGGAGCACACCGCCCGAGTGCTGGCCGCCGCGCGCGCGCACGGCATGTCGGTCTTCTACACGAACGGCGACCACCGCGCCGACGGCCGCGACTGGATCCCGCTCATCACCGACGCCAACATGAACCTCGAGCCGTGGCCCGACGGGCCGCAGGTCATGCCCCACCGCGCGATGGTGACGAGCGGCACGGCCGGCGCGCAAGTCGTGGACGAGCTGGCGCCGCGCCCCGAGGACGGCGTCATCCTGAAGCACCGCTGGAGCTCGTTCGCCGGCACCCACCTCGACCACCTGCTGCGGGCGCGCGGTATCAACACGCTGCTGCTGTGCGGCGGCTCCACGGACGTGGGCATCGCCAGCACGGCCTACGCCGCCCGCGACCTGGGCTACAACCTGATCATCCTCCGCGACTGCTGCCACACCGAGCGGCCGGGCGCGCAGGACTTCTTCATGGACCGTATTTTCCCGCGCATGGCGCGCGTGCTGAACGCGGCGGATGCCGTGGCGCTGATCGCGGCGGGCGCCGACCAGACGCGGGCCGCGGGAGCGGGGACCGGAGGCGCCGCATGAGCCGACCGCTGTCGCGCCGGAGCTTCGTGCGGCTGGCCGCGCTGACGGCCGGGGGCCTCGCGGTGGGCGCGTGTCGCGGCGCCGAGCCGTCGGCAGCCCCCGCCGGGGCCAGCGCGCCGGCCGCGGGGGCGGCCGCCGCTCAGGCCACGGCGCTGCCCGGCCCGATGAAGCTGAAGATGGGCTTCTCGGGCGCCTTCGACATCACCAAGCTGCCCTATCCCATCGCTCTGGCGCGGCTGCGCGACCAGGGCTACGAGATCGAGACGACGATCATGGACTCGGCGGTCATCACGTCCAAGACGCTCGTCGCCGGCGAGATCGACATCGGCGAAGGCGCCGTCTCCGCGGCGATCCAGGCGAACCAGGCGGGCGGCGACCGCCTGCGCGTCTTCTGCAGCATCAACCCCGTCACCGACTACGTGATCGTCACCGCGCCGGACGTGACCTCGCTGCAAGGGCTGATCGGGCGCCGGGTCGGCGTGGCCCGCCTGGGCTCGATCTCCCACTTCGTGCCGCGCGTGGTGCTCCAGCGCAACGGGCTGGACCCCGACGCCGTCGAGTGGATCGCGGTCGGCGGCACGGCGGCGCGGCGGGCGGCGCTGTACAGCGGCGCCATCGTGGGCGGCGTGATGCACATTGAAGAGGCGCTGCTCGCCCAGAAGGACGGCTACAACATCATCTACGAGGCCGCCAAAGTGATGCCGGAGTACATCGCGAACGGCCTCATGGCGAAGGATAGCTTCATCCGCGAGCACCCGGCCCTGATCCAGCATCTCACCGACGTGGTGGTGGACGCGGCGCGCTGGGCGATGCAGAACCGCGATGCGGCGCTGCAGTTCGCGAAGCAGGAGGAGGGCGGCGAAGCCGACCTGGCCATGCTGGGCGCGGCGTACGACGCGATGGCACGCAACAAGGGCTGGGGCGTGGACGGCGGCCTGACCGCCGACAACATGAACGCCACGGCGCAGGAAGAGTTCGAGATGCAGACGATCGAGCGCCCCATGCCCTGGGAGGAGTGGGCCACGCTCGACTACGTCAACCACTACGTCAACGAGAAGGGCAAATTCTAGCTGTCAGCCGTCAGCTATCAGCTATCAGCGGTCAGCTATCAGCGGTCAGCTATCAGCGGTCAGCTATCAGCCGTCAGCCGTCAGCCGGGGTATCCTCCTAGCTGATAGCTGATAGCTGATGGCTGACAGCCCGGAGGCGACATGAGCGACTCACCCCTCATCGGACTGATCGTGCCGACGGCCGCCGGCGAGGTGCCGGCGGACGGGCCGAAGCTGTATCCGACCGGCGTGCGCTTTGTGGCGGCCGGGCTAGGGCTCCAGCGGCTCACGCCCGAGGGCTACGACCGCGTCATCGACCGCGTCGGCGACCTGGCCCGCGACCTGGCCGCGCGGGGTGCCGCGGCGGTCGCGCTGATGGGCACCTCGCTGAGCTTCTACAAGGGCTATGCCTTCAACGAGCAGCTGAAGGACACGATGCGGGCGGCCACCGGGCTGCCTGCCACGACGATGAGCACCGGCGTGGTCGAGGCCTTGCGGGCGCTCGGCGTGCGGCGCGTGGCGGTCGGGACGGCCTACATCGAGGAGGTGAACAAGCGCCTGCGGCAGTTCCTGACCGACTCGGGCTTCGAGGTCGGCGCGGTGCAGGGGCTGGGCATCGACGTGGTCGGCGAGGCGCGGAACGTCTCCGAGGCCGACCTGGTCGCCCTCGGCCAGCGCGTGCTCGCCGCCAGCCCGGGCGCCGATGGCATCCTGATCTCGTGCGGCGGCCTGCGCACGCTCGGCGTGACCGTGCCGCTGGAGGCGGCCGTGGGCGTGCCGGTCGTCTCCAGCACGCCCGCGGCGTTCTGGTCGGCGGTGCGCCTGGTGGGCCACGACGGACGGGCACCCGGCTACGGCCGGCTGTTCGCGCTGGCCGCCCCCACGCCGTCCGCGACCGCCTCGTAGAGGGCGCGCAGCCAGGGGAAGCAGTCGTAGTCCGCCAGCCGCTCGGGGGGCACCCAGACGTACTCGACGTGCTCCCAGTTCAGGCTGAGCGCGGGGGTGCCGGCGCGGAACAGGAACGCGTCGACCTCCCACGGCCGGCCCCCCGCGCGGTCGGCGAACAGCACCGGCCCCGCGTGGCGCCGCAGCTCGACGTGGCCCGGCGTCAGCCCGGTCTCCTCGGCCAGCTCGTCGTAGGCGTGGCCTAGCGGGTCCTTACCCTCTGGCAGGTAGCCAGAGACGGCGTGCCACTTGCCGCGCCCGCTGCCCACCGCCTCGCTGCGCTTGAGGAGGCAGATCGCCCCCGCGTGCTCCAGGAAGCACGTCACCACGCGCGTAGTGGGCCGGCCGTGGGCCTGCTCGAAGCGCTGCCAGCGCTGGCGCACGTCGCGCGTGATGGCCGGCACGTCGTCCGGCGCCGGCCGCGTCGGCCCGAGCGCCTGGCCGAAGGCAGTCTTCAGGTTGCCGGCGGGGGTGCCGTCCGGTGGGAGCAGATAGCCGCGCTCGTCGGCCTCGTAGTAGACGTAGGAGCCGTGCGCGTCGTACCAGCGCCGCAGGCCGCCCAAGCCCCGCGCCGCGGCGGCCTCCCGCTGAGCCAGCAGGGCGGCCAGCGGGAGGTCCAAGCGTGCCGGCACCGCGTGCAGGTGCGCGTGGGGAACGGTCTGCGCGACCACGCCGTGCTCGAAGAACACCGGCGGGGCGTACGCCTCGGCCAGGAAGGCCGCCAGGCGTGCCTTAAGGGCACGGAACTCGCTGTACAGTGGACGGGGCAGCGCGCCATAGCAGGCAATGTGCTGGCGCGGGATCAGCAGCAGGTGGCCCGGCACGAGCGGCGCCCGGTCGCAGACCACGAGAAACTGTGGCGTCTCCATGAGCACGCCGGGCGCCACGGTCGCCTCGTGGCAGAAGGGGCAGCCCTCGGGCACCTGGGCGAGGGGCAGGGCGCGCGACGCGGGCCGTCGCGCGGGACGCGCCTTGTTCGTCATGGCTTGCTGGACCCGCGGTGTTGTGTGAGCGCGCGAAGATATGAGAGCATTGTAACCGGTACAGGCACGGCCTGGGACTGGAGGTTAAGGGAATGGCCACGGATCCGTCCACCCCGCCCGCCGGGGAGCCCACGCCGGCCCCCGGGGTCGCGCCGGCTGCTGCCCCGGCGGCCGCGCCCGCGACGTCCGCGGCGCCGCCCGCCGCGGACGAGGCGGCAGCCGCGAAGGAAGCTCCCGCCGCCGCGCCGCCGGCCGCGCGGCCCGCCGCGGCCGCGCGGCCGGCGCCGGCGGCGCGCCCGGCCGCCGCCCCGCGGCCAGCGGCCGCCGCGGCGACACGCCCGGCCGGGCGCGCCGCCGCGCCGCCAGCTGCGCCGCGCAAGCAGGCGCCGTGGATTATTGGCCTCGTTCTGACGCTGCTGGTCGCGGCGGTGCTGCTCGGCGGGATGCTGGTGGTCGCGGGCATGATGACGCTATTCGCGCCGCCCGCTCCACCGATTTACTAGCCGACTGTAACAGAACTGCAACGGTTTGCCCTGCGCGGCGGCCCGCGGCGCGTGCTACCCTCGCGCCATGCCGTGGTCCCGAGCGGCCGCGGCGGAGTCCACCCGCCGCGGCAACGACGCCGCGGCGGCAGGGAGGCGGAGGTGCCTTACCGCGTTTGGGTGCGCGCCTGGGTCGCGCGCGAGGAAATCTTCGAGGACCGCCACAGCGCCGAGCTGTTCCGTCTCAAGCTGGCGGCCAGCCGCCCCACGCTCAATCTGAGCGACGTCGCCGTTGCCCGCGAGCGCGCGGCCGGCACCGATCAGCCGTCCGCCCCCCGCAGCCAACCGTTGGCCCAGTAGCCTCGGACGCGGTTAGGGTAGGGGAGGAGCGCTTCCCTGCAGGCGGCTAGCCCCCGGCCTCCGGGCGTGCAGGGGAGCGGCGCTCGCAGTATGCCGCGCCACATTCTGCCGGGCGGCGTGGGGGTGTCCCCCCACCTGCCCTCTTCCGCCTCTACCTCTGCATCCAGGGGTCGAGCGCGTCGCGTAGGCCGTCGCCGAAGAAGTTGTAGCTGAGCACGGTGAGCGACAGCGCCGCCGCGGGCGCGACGAGCATGTGCGGCTCCGCCCGCATCGCCTTGTAGCCTTCGAGAATCATGGCGCCCCAGCTGGGCATCGGCGCCTGCACGCCCAGCCCCAGGAAGCTCAGGCTCGCCTCGAGCAGGATGGCGCTCGGGATGCCGAACGTCGCGGCGACGATGATTGGCGCGAGCGTGTTCGGCAGCAAGTGCTGGCGGAGGATCCGCAGGTCGCCGGCGCCGAGCGTTCGGGCGGCGTCCACGAACTCCCGCTCCTTCAGGCTTAGCACCTGGCCCCGGACCAGGCGCGCGACGGTCAGCCAGGAGGTCAGCGCCAGGGCCACGAACACGCCGAGCAGCCCGCCGAACGCCGCGTCCACCGCCGCGAAGGCGCCGAGCGTGCCGCCGCCGGCGGCCAGGGCCGCCCGTACCGTGGTCATGACGACGATGACGAGCAGCAGGTCGGGGATCGAGTAGAGCACGTCGACCGCGCGCATCAGCAGCGTGTCCAGCCAGCCGCCAAAGTAGCCCGCGAGCGCGCCGACCGGCACGCCGACGAGCAGGATCAGCGCCTGCACGACGAGGCCCACGGCGAGGGAGATGCGCGCGCCGTACAGCAGGCGGCTCAGGATGTCGCGGCCCAGCTCGTCGGTGCCCAGCCAGTGCTGCGGCGATGGCGGCTGCCGCACGACGGTGAGGTCTTGCTGCCAGAAGGGGTAGGGCGCCAGCACGTCGGCCAGGACGGCGCACAGCGCCACCAGCACGATGAAGCCCAGCCCCGCCAGGGCCGCGCGGTTGCGGCAGAGCCGCCGCCAGGCGTCCCGCCAGAGCCCCCGCCCTGCCGCCGAGCGCTCCGTGCTGAGTGCCGCAGGCCGCCTGAGCACGGCGGCGCTGGGGCGCGCTTCTGAGGCCATCCGCTGTTCACCCGGACCGCATTTCTGGACTGAGGATAGAGCACGTCACGGCATCGCGCCAGGGAAGGGCGGCAATACGCCCCGCCTGAGCAGCTGGCCGGGGGCTGGGGTGCGCGCGTGGCGTACCCCCACGCCCGCCCCAGGCCGGGAAGCCAGCTTACAGCGTCAGTCGTAGCGGATGCGCGGGTCGAGGTAGCCGTACAGCAAGTCGACGAGCAGGTTGACGACGGCGATCACCGTGGCAAACAACAGCGTGACGCCCATCAGCACCGGGTAGTCGCGGTTCGTCACGGCCGTGACGAAATAGCGCCCTAGCCCCGGGATGTTGAAGACGTACTCGACGTAAAAGGAGCCGGTGATGACGATGGCGAGCATCACGCCGGCCACGGTCGTCACGGGGATCAAGGCGTTGCGGAGGGCGTGGCGCCAGACGACCGTGCGCTCGCCGAGCCCTTTCGCCCGCGCCGTGCGCACGTAGTCCATGCGCGTCACCTCGAGCATGGCCGCGCGAGTGTAGCGCGCCAGCAGCGCGGCGGGCGGCAGCGCCAGGGTGAACACCGGCAGCACGGCTTGCTCCGGCCGGCCCCAGCCCTGCGTGGGCACCCAGCCGAGCTTCAGCGCGAACAGCAGCACGAGCAGCGGCCCCACGACGAACGCCGGCACCGACACGCCGCTGATGGCGAACAGCATCGCCAGGTGGTCGAGCCAGCTATTGTGGCGCAGCGCCGAGACGACGCCCAGGGTCACGCCGAGCGCCGTGCCCACGGCCATCGCCATCAGGCCCAGGGAGAGCGACACGGGGAAGAAGTCGCCGATGACGTCGTTCACGGTGCGCGAGCGCGAGGCGTAGGAGGGGCCGAAGTCGAAGCGGGTGACGACGCCGACCAGATAGTCGGTGTACTGCTGCCAGACGGGCTTGTCCAGGCCGTACTTGCGGTCCAGCGCCTCGCGCACCTCGCGCGGCACCGGCTTCTCGCGGTCCCACGGGCCGCCGGGCGTGAGCTGCATCAGCCCGAAGGTCAGCGTGTACACCGCCAGCCAGATCGGCACCAGCAGCAGGATGCGGCGCAATAGGTAGGTAGCCATCAGCGGTCAGCCGTCAGCCATCAGCAGATCGAACGATATCGCCCTTGCCCCTTCTCGTGCCACGGACCGTCGCGGCCGGCGCCAAGCGCGGCTCAGCTCGCGCTGATAGCTGAAAGCCGACGGCTGACCGCTTATCACGGGGTCGCTATCGCCATCTTCGCCAGCGGCGTGTTCCCCATCACCCGCTGTGGGTTGTAGTTCTGGACGTAGGGCTTGACGAGCACCTCGTAGCGCTCGTAGTTGATCGGGATGTGGATGTAGTCGCGGGCCAGGATCGCCTCGGCTTGCTCGTAGAGCGCGGTCCGCGCCGCCGCGTCCTGCTCGCCGCGCGCCTTCCGCACCAGCGCATCGTAGTCGGCGTTCTTCCAGCCGCCGTTGAACTGCGTGGGGTCCTCGGCCGAGTCCCAGAGCATGTTGTACCAGTTGTTCGGGTCCTCGTAATCCGACACCCAGCCGCCGCGGTACAGGTCGCCGTGCTCCGTCCAGCCCGGCTCGAACTTCCACTTTAGGAAGACCTTCCACTCCATGCTATCGAGCCGCAGCGTGATGCCGAGGGTGTCCTTCCAGCGCTGCTGGAGGTACTGTGCCAGCGCCTTCCACACGTCGGCGGTGTTGTAGGTGAAGGTGATCTCGGGGAAGCCGCGGCCGTCCGGGTAGCCGGCCTCCGCCATGAGCTGCTTCGCGCGCTGCACGTCTTCCTTCGGCCACAGCTCCGGCTTGCGGCCGGCGATGCCCTCCGGCTGCAGGCTGGTCGCCGGCTGCCCGGGGCGTTTCAGCACGTCGCGCAGCAACTGCTCGCGGTCGATGGAGATACCGAGCGCCTCGCGGACGCGCGGGTCCCGGAGAGCGGGCCGGCGGGCATTCACGACGATGAAGCGCGTGTCCGAGGCGGGGAACAGATGGAGCTGGTCCTTGTACTGTGGATCGTTGCGGAGTCGGTCTACCTGGGCCGGCGGTAGGCGATAGTTGGTCGTGCTCATGTCCAGCTCGCCCGCCTCGTAGGCCGCGAGCATCTGCTCCTCGGCGCCATCCGGGAAGATCTTGAACACGGCACGCGTGAGCGTCGGCTTGTTGCCCCAGTAGTCGTCGTTGCGGACGAGCGTCAGGTCCTGGTCGTGCCGCCAGCTCTCCAGCTTGAACGGGCCATTCGTCACGATGCTGCTCGCCTCGGTCCAGGCGTCGGGCGACCGCTCGACCGCCCAGCGCGGCAGCGGAAAGAACGTCCAGGTGCTGACCAGGCGCAGGAAGTACGCCGCGGGCTCCTCGAGCTGGACTACCAGGGTGCGGTCGTCCACGGCGCGCACGCCCAGCGTGTCCGGGTCGGCGCCCTGCTGGTGGATACGCTGGGCGTTGAGGATCGGGTAGAGCGCGTTGGCGTAGTCGGACGCCGTCTTGGGGTCGATGTTGCGCTTCCAGGCATACTCGTAGTCGCGCGCGGTGACCGGCTGGCCGTCGCTCCAGCGCACGCCGTCGCGCAGCCGGAACGTGTACTGGCGGCCGTCGTCCGACACCTGCCAGGCCTCGGCTTGGACCGGGTGTACGGCGCCTTGATCGTCGAAGCTGACGAGGCCCTCGAACAGCTGCGAGATCACGTCGATGGACACGGCGTCGGCGGCCAGGCCGGGGTCGAGGGTGGGCGGCTCGGTAGTCGGCAGCCGCACCACCTGCTCGCGGGGCGCCCCATTGCTCTGCCGCTGTCCCGCTTCCTGTCCGCCGCTCTGGCAGGCCGTGCCGATCACGAGCAGCGCGAGCGCGAGCGCCAGGGATCCGCGAGCCGTTCGCCGCACTGCTACCTCCAGACCCAGCTATCCCCGCGCCGCCGCGGACGCCGGCGCGGCCGGGTGGCGCGCGGGCCGGCTCGGCCGCGCATGTGGGCAACTATAACACCCCGACCTGCCAGCCTCGCAGCCTGCCGCTGTGCGCCGGCGGGCGCCGCGCCCTACTCCATGCGCACGTTGTGCTTCGGGTCGTAGTCCACGGCCACGTCGCTCTCGAAGGACCAGCGCACGCGGTCCTTGGGGTAGCCGCCGCGCCAGGTGCGGTCGAGGAAGGCGAGCAGGATGCGCCAGGTCTCCTCGGCCTCGTCGCGCCGGTAACGCCCGGGCATGGTGTCGTTCAGCCAGCCGTGCGGCACGTTCGCGAAGACTTTCATCTGGTAGGTCTTGCGATGCTTCTCCAGCTCGTCGCGGAACCGCAGCACGTACTCCAGGGGGATGACGTGGTCGCCCTCGCCGAACACGCCCAGCACGGGACACTGCACGCGTGCGATCAGGGCCTCCAGCGCCTCGGGCTGGTTGGCGTTGACTTCCCAGCCGGCCGGCTGGCAAGCGCCGTAGAAGACCACCGCGGCGCCCACGTCCGAGCGGTTCGCCGCCACGACCAGCGGCCAGCGCCCCGACAGGCACACGCCCATCACCGCCAGGCGCCCGAGATCGGCCTCGGGCACGTCCTGCAAGTAGGCGATGCTCGCGTTCAGGTCGTCTAGCACCTGTGGATCGGGCAGGGGCACCTGGATCTCCCCGCGCGCCAGCCGCGCCTGGTCGGGGAACCGCGAGTAGAGGTTCGGGGCGAGGCACAGGTAGCCGTCGCCGGCGAAGCGTGCGGCCAGGTCGAGCGTGTGCTGCACCAGCCCGTACCGCTCGTGCAGCAGGATCACGCTTGGGTGCGGGCCGGCGCCATCCGGCACGGCCAGAAACGCCTCGACGGCGTTGCCGTAGCGCACGGTGCGCGTGGTGGCGTGACGTCCGGTGTCGGTAGCCATGTCGTCTCCGTTCGCGGGCGAGATCGGCGTGCGGCCACGCCCCCACAGCGCGGGGACCGCGCGGCGCGGCGGTTACTCGTGCGGCACGCTCTCGGCGAGGTCGCGGACTTGCTGGCTGGCCGCGGCGTTGCCCTGGCTCTGGAACAGCGCGGCGGCGGTCTGCAAGTCCTGCAAGGCCGCGTCGTGCTGGCCGAGGCTCTCGCGCGCCACGCCGCGGTTCATGTGCGCTTGCGCGAGGTCGGGCTTGTAGCGGATCGCCTGGTCGAATTGCGCGATGGCCCGCTCCGGGTTCCCTTGTTTAAAGATGGCCAGGCCGAGATTGTTGTAGATCTCGGCGGCGTTCGGCCGGTTGCGCAGCGCCTGAGCGAAATCGTCGATAGCCGCCTGATAGTCGCCCAGGTCGCTGTAGGCGTTGCCGCGATTCATGTACGTATCGGCCAACACCGAGGCTACCGTTCCGCTCGGCGAGCCATCCCCGCCTGGCGGCGCGAGCTGGATGACCTGCGTAAAGTCCTCGACCGCGCCCTGGGGATCGCCCAGCGCTCGCCGCACGCGTCCACGGTTGTAGTACGCCTGGTCGAGCCCGGGGTTGAGGCGAATCGCAGCGTTGAAGTCCTCCAGCGCCCCGGCCGTGTCGCCCTGGTCGGCCTTCACGACCCCCCGGCTGTTGTACGCTTGCGCGTTGTTCGGGTCCGCAGCCAGCGCGGCGTTGAAGTCCTCCAGCGCGCCGGCGGGGTCGGTGCCCTGCTGCGCCAGGGCGACGCCGCGCTGCACGTACTGGTCGGCGGTGGGCTGGGCGGGGCGGCTGATGAGCAGCACGGCCGCGGTGAGGCCGACAAATCCGAGTACGATCAGCAGCGCCGCGCGCGTCCGGCGGGATGAGCCAGGCGAGGCCGCGCCCTCGTCCGACGTCTCGGGCGCGGCCGCCTCGTCGGCCGGAACCGTCTCGGCCGTTACCGCCGTAGGTGCGCCCTCGGGCGTCGCTACGCCTGCCCGCCCGGGCGCCGCCGCGGGCGCGGGCGGAACAGGCGGTGGGCCGGCCGGCATGGGACTTGGATTCTCCACTGGTTCGCTCCCGTCATCACCATAACTGAGGGCCGCTACCAGGCACGACCGACGCCGCGCCCGGCGCTTGCGGCGGCGGCGCGGCGTCGTTAGCCCTAGCGCCCAAGGGTAGGGCTTGCTGCCCGTGCGCGTCAAGCGAGCGGCCTGGCCCGCGCTGGCTGCCCCGGCACGCAGTCTGCGCCGGGACGGGCAGCAGCTGTACGTATCAAGCGGGGAGGCGGAGATGGCGTCACAAGCGCTCATGGACGTGCTGGCGCGCGCTCGCGAGGATGGCCACTTCTACCAGCTGCTGCAGAGCGACCCAATGACCGCGCTGGCCGGCGACGCTCTCACCCCGGATGAGCGGCGGGCCTTGCAGGACCGCGACCGCGGGGCGCTGGTCGCACTGGGCGTCCCGGCGGAGCTGGCCCACTGGTGGGGCATCCAGCACTGAGTGCGCGTCCCCCTGGCGAAGCCGCCACGCGGCCGGAGTACAATGTCGGGGCAAGAGGTCCCACGAAACGGCTGGCGGTGCGTGGCGGCATGAAGGCGATCTCCTGGCAGGGGCTGACGCGGCGATCGCTGTACGCGGTGCCGGTGCTCGCGGTGAACGGCCTGTTCACGGACGGCACCGCTATCACCCTCTCCATTGCGCTCGGGCCGCCGTGGGCCTCGTTGCTGCACTGGCTCATCCTGGCGCCCTGGCTCTGCGTCGTGACCTGGGCGCTGCACCACCACATCCTGCCCGACGCGCTCGCCGCCTGGGTCGAGCGGCGCGAGGAGGCGCTCGGCCCGCGCTTGCAGCGCCTGGTGCGCTGGGGCAAGGGGCCGGCCGTCCTCACGCTCGGGGCCGTCTTTCCCCTGAGCGGCCTGCTCGGCATCCGCCTGTTTGGCGTCGCCGCCCCGCGCCGCTACCTGCTGGCGGCCGGCGTGGCCGCGGCCTACTGTGTGGTGACGACAGGGCTCATCTACAGCGGCGGCTGGCTGTTACTGCAGCGGCTCATCGCCCAATTCCACCCATGAGCGCCGGCCCAATCGCCGGCGGGCCGAAGGCGCTGGGCGGGGGCATCGTGAGCGTCGCCGAGTCCGTCCGGGCCAGGATGGCGCCGTCGGCGTCCTGTGCCTCGATCGCGAACCGCAGGCTGCTGCCCGGGGCGATGCCCGACAGGCGAAGCCCCGTGGCGGTGACCGGCTGCTGGCGGGCATCCGCCACTAGCGGCTGGCCCGGCCGCCCCACCAGCAGCGCATAGCGCGCGGCCCCCGGCACCTCGTGCCAGGTGAGGTCGACCACGCCGGCGGCCGGCACGTCGAGCCCCAGCGAGGTGCCCGGGGCGCCGGCGAGCGATACCTGGCTCACCGCCGACTGCGCGACGTTCTGGCCGTTGCCGTCCACCGCCCGAACGATCAGCGCGAACGTGCCCTCGGCGGGCAGGTCGTGCAGCGTGGCCGTCACGTCGTGTACGCCGCCCGCCACCACCACCCAGGTGCCGGGCGCCACGCGCTCCAGCGGGTGGGCGTCGTCGCCCGCCGGCCGCTCTGGTACGTCGGCCCTGGTGGGATCGACCACGACGGTCTGGGCAGCGTAGACGTCGTAGCTGGCCGCGCCCGGCTGCGCGCTCCAGCTGACCGTCGCGCTGGCGTTGCCGACGGCGGCGACGGTTAACGGGAAGGCGGTGCCCTGCGCCACGGCGGCCGAGGCGGCCGGCCCGGCGGCCCAGGCGGCCGCGACGACGAGCAGCAGGGGCAGGGTGAGTCGCGCTAGTAGTGCCCAAGTTACCAGCATCTCTCCTCCACGGCGCTCTCGAGCTACTGCCTCCAGGGCGCTTCTGCCCGGGCGTGGGGACCTCCTAGCACGCACCGGCTCGGCAGTAGCGGACCAGGCCGCGGACAGACTGGCCGGCGCGGCCGAGCGCGCGCCCTCTTGACAAATCTTAAAAGCTCTCTTACATTAGCACCATAGTTAAGCAACGGCTTAACTTGGGGCGCGGGGTGGCTGTCCGCCGCGGCCCGGTGGCCCGCCGCAGGTTCGGGCCTGTGCAGCCAGGTCGACACAGCCGTCGTGACGCGCGAGGCGAGGAGGGCACGATGAAGTGGCGTTCGCTCGGAGTGGCAGTCGCGGTGATCGGCGCAGTAGGCATGCTAGGCGCACCCCAGGTCAAGGCGCAGGAGATGGACCAGTGCTATGACACGCGCTGGGGCAACATGGGGTGCGTGCGCATGGAGGAGTTCAACTTCTCCGACCCCACCATGGCGATCAACTCGCGCTACCTCTTGCGCGGCGACCGGATCTACATCACCAACTCGGCAATGCAGATGACCAGCGTGCCCGAGGACGGCGCGGTGGCCCAGGCCGGCGGGAACCGCTCGACGTTCCGCGGCGACTACCCCGGCCAGAACGCGCGCGAGCTGTACTGCATCGTCTACGCGCGCGGCTGCTGACCGGCCCCCCTTCCAAGGCGAACCGACGCCCGGGACCCACAGGTCCCGGGCGTCGGTTCGTCTTGCCCGCCACGAGGAGCGGATGGCTCAGCGATGAGGGCCACGGCGGTCGTCAGCCGAACACCCCCTGGGCTTGGAGCTGGTCGACGAACTGGCTATCGAAGACCTGCGCATCGGTCACGTCGGCGGCCTGCGGGTCCTCCTCGGCCACCTGCTGGCGGATGCGGTCGATCCCCGCGGCCGGGATGACCGGGGGCCACGCCAGGTAGCGCCGGAAGAGGTCCCACATGCCTTCGAGTACCTCGGCGTCGTCGGTGCGCAGGTACTTCTGATACATGGCGATCGCCGCGTCCTTGTCGTCACGGAGCCGCTTCACGCCGAGCGCGTAGCCCTTCACGAGTGCCGCCGCGCGCTCCGGCCGCGCCTGCACGTCGGGCCGCATCATGGCGAGGCCGACGGAAGGGATCTCAGGCCCCTCCTCGGCCAGGTTGATCAGCTCCTTCAGCCCTGCCGCCTTGGCCTTGATCGTGTTGGGCGGCGAGATCGTGCCAGCGGCGACCTGCCCCGATTGCAGCGCCGCGAAGATGTTGGCCGTGGTGCCGAGCTGCACGAAGGTGATGTCGTCGTCCGCCAGGCCCCACTGCTGCAAGGCGAGGTGCGACGCGACGTCGGTCGAGGAGCCGACGCGGGTGATCCCCCATTCCTGGCCGGCGAGATCGGCCGGACGCTCGATGTCCGGGCGCGCGAACACCGAGAAGATCTGGCGGTTGGTCATCGCCGACACGAACACCACGTCGCTGCCGCTCGCCATGCCGCGCACGCCGACGAGCACGTCGAGCGCGCTCGCGTCGATGTCGTTTGCGATCAGCGCCGGCAGGACCTTCGAGCTGGAGGTGATATTGGACAGCTCCGGCTCGAGGCCGGCGTCCCGCCAGGTACCCACCTCGTCGGCCATCCAGATGCCCGACATCGCGCCGCTGACCGAGTTCCAGTTGATGCGCATCGGGCCGAGCGCGGCCGGCGTTGCGGACGCCGCGCCCGTCGGGTTCGGCGTCGGGCCGCTCGCACTCGCGCCGGCAGGCGCCGAGCCGGATCGACTGCACGCCGCGACGGCCGGCGCTAGCACCAGGCCCGAGCACAAGGCGAGAAAGCCGCGCCGGCTGAGCGGTCCCGCGAGAGGGGACCAGGCCATGCCAGGGCGGTCTCGAGACGGTAAACGGTCGCCGGCCTGGCTCATGTCCGCGGCTCCTTTCTGTACCCTTCGCCGGCAAAACCATAAGAATGGTCTTAATGGATTCTAGCACCCGCGAGGGCGGCCTTTCGGCCGGCCAGACCGCGTCGGGCGTGCGTGCGCCGGCCCGCTCCCGTCGCGACGGCCGAGCGGGCCGGCCTGCTTGCCGAGCGAGGGGCATGGGCGCTGGCGAATGCGGGGCCTCCGAGCGGGAAGAGCAGCGCTTTAGCGGGCGCAGGGGGCGGCGCCACGGCCAGCTGCGGCGGCCAGCAGGGCTGTGCGCCGCGGGTGGTAGATAGGCACCGGCCCTTGGTCCGGCGTGACGTCGAGCACCGTGCCGCCGCGCCAGCGGGCCAGTGTCGTCTCGTCGTTGACAGTGAACGCCTCGGTGCGCTCCATGAGGTCGTAGCGCAGGCTCACGCGGCTCCCCGCGGGCACCTCGTCCACCGCGACGTAGCCGCCCTCGCGGCGGACCTCCCGCTGGGCGTCGTCCACCCAAAGGGCGACGCTGTCGGGCGCCGCCCAGCTTGGCACCCGCAGGCGGAGGGCCGTGGCCGCGTGCGGCACTACGTCCAACCGGCCCGCGGTCGGCTCGTAGCTGGTCACGTCCGCCAGCGCGCCGCCGCGACTCAGCCCCAGGTGGACGTAGAGCGCGTCGCCGCGCCGCTCCAGCCCGTGCTCCCACACCAGGCTCAGCGCCCGCGCGCCGGAGCCTGAGCAGCAGCCCTCGACGTACCGCCGGTCGTCCGGGCGCGCCAGGAGCCGGTAGGGGAGCGCGAAGCTCTCCCAGGCGCCAGTCAGCGCGGTCTGCACGTCGGACGGCACGCGCCCGCAGGCGTCCGCGCCCAGCACCGCCGCGGCCGAGGCAAACTGGTTCTGGAGGAGCTGGTTGCGCGCGTACCGCTCGACGTCGTCCCAGTACTCGGGGTATCCCTCCGTGGCGAGCGCGATCGCGAGATTCAGCATGTCGGCGAGGCTGCACGTCTCGCAGGTGTGGCGGGGCGGCGCGTTGTACCAGCGGGTGAAGTAAGCCGGCCCGAGCCCCAGCGGCCCGGGCACCCAGCCGAACTCGGACGAGTTGTCGCGCACCCAGCGGTAGAGCCGGTCTGCCCATGCGACGTAGGCGGCGTTGGCCGTCGCCACGCCGTAGCCCACGGCGGCGATAGCCATCCCCAGGTAGCCCGCGGCATGCGTCTCGCCAGCGAAGTGCCCGTCGTCGTCGACCAGGCCCGCGTGGTAGACGAAGTGCCGGAGCAGCCGCCCCGCCAGGTCCAGCGCGGGCCGGTAGCCGGCGACCGTGTAGAACTGCAGCAGCGGGAGCGCCGACTGGCTGGCGTACCCATAGCTGTCCAGGTGGTCGTAGGCCTCGTCCTTGCCGAGGCCGTAGTCGAGCCACCGCCCGCGGTAGGCGCGGCCGGGGAAGTAGCTGTAGTCCTCCCGATTCACGGCGATCTGCGCGAGGCCGTCGACCAGCCATTCCAGGCGGGCCTCGATCTCGGCGTCGCCGGTTGCGGCCAGCCAGGCCGTAAGGCCGAGGAGCGCCCGACTCTGCGAGAAGCTGTCGGCCACCGCCGTCGCGTCGTCGCCCTCGCCGTAGAAGAGGCCCAGGTCCCCCTGGCGCCCGAGGAAGTAGTTGCGCAGGTTTAGCTCGGCGTCGCTGGCCGCGCCGCCCACCATCCGGCGCAGTCGGATCAGCCCGTCGATCGTCCGCCCCGCCAGGTCCACGCCGTCCCAGTAGTCGTCGTGGACGAGCCGGGCGCTGTCGCCGCTAAGATCGAGCAAGAAGCGCGGGCGATAGCCGGCCGCGGGATCGAGGCGCGCGAGGAGGCCCTCCAGCGCGCGGCGGGTGGCGGCGCCGAAGGGCCCCAGCGGTCCCTCGGCCGGCGCGACCGCGCCGCCCGGCGGCGCCCCGGCCGGCGCGGCGTCGGCGGCGGACGGCGTCTGCGCGGCGACGGACAGCGGCGAGCGGAAGCCGCTCACTAGGGCCGCGCCGCCCAGGCCAAGCGCGCCGAGGAAGGCGCGCCGGCTCAGCCGCGGGCCGCGGCACCGAGAGTGGAAATTAAGGCCATTCTTAGGCATGGGCGGGAGAGTATAGCGGCCCGACGTTATGGTGCTCAACCGAATAGCGCCCGGCGCGCTCCGTGAGCCCTAAGCCGGCTCCTCGACCAGGCTGCTGTAGTAGGCCCAGCGCCCCTCGGGCGGCTGCATGTCGGCCCGCAGCAGCGCCAGCTCGTCGGGCGGGATGACTCGCGGCGTGCCGAGCGCGTGCGCGATGTAGTTGGCCTGGGCGAGGCGCTCCAGCATGATGGCGGCTACCGTGGCCTCCTCGATGCGCGGGCCTGTGGTCACGATGCCGTGGCCCTGGAGGTGCATCAGGCGATGCTGGCCGAGCGCCTGCGCCATCTCCCGGCCCCGCTCCGGCGTGGTAATGAGCTTCGCGCTGGGGTAGACCGCGATGCCGTCCGCCACCAGCGTCGCTTCGAGGTGCAGGATCGGCAGGATCTCGCGGCCGGCGACGCCGAAGCACGTGGCCATCAACTGGTGCGTGTGGACGATGGCCCCGACGTCGGGCCGGGCGCGGTAAACCTCCAGGTGCAGGCTCAGCTCGCTGGGGGGCGGATCGTCGCCGACGTACACGTGGCCGTCGAGGTCGACGATCAGCATGTTCTCGGCGGTCATCGCGCCGTGGCCCTTGATGCGCGTGCTGAACTTCGGCTTGACAACGACGTAGCTCGTGTTGCCGATCCGGGCGCTCGGGTGGCCCAGGTAGTCGGCCAGGCCCTGCTGGGCCAGAATGCGGCAGCTCAGCGCCACGCGACGGCGTAGCTCGCGCACCTCGGGGGAGGCGAAGTCCGGTCGGTCCACAGGCGCTCCTCGTACAGTGGGGGGGTGGCGAGGTCGGTTTATGTTACCACCGGCGCCCGCGGTCGCGCCGCCGAGCGCGCCGACCGCGAGCGGGCGCTCACCCGCATGGCCCGCGCCTGGCATACTACGCGGGGGAGTTGCGCGGGGAGAAGAGCGGGTGGGCTATCGGCTGCTGGCGCTGGACGTGGATGGAACGCTGCTGGACTCGGCGGGAGTGCTGCAGCCGCGCGTGCGGCAAGCCGTCCGCGCGGCCGCGGATGCCGGCTGTGTCGTCGCCATTGCCACGGGCCGCCGCTACCACGCCGCCGTCGCCATCGCAGAGGCGCTCGGCCTGGACGCGCCGCTCATCCTCCACAACGGCGCGGTGGTGCAGCGCGCGCAGAGCGGCGAGGTGCTGGCGGAGGCGCCGCTGCCGCTGCCCGCGGCCCACGCGGCGGCCGGCATCATGGCCGCCAGCGGCGCGCAGGTCGTCGCCTTCCCGCCGCCACGCCTCGGCGACGTCGTCATCGCCGGCCCGGCCGACCTCGACGGCGAGCTAGCGGCGCTGTACCTCGCGGACTGCGGGCTGCGCGTCTGCCGGCGCCCGCTGGACGACCTGTTCGAGGGGGTCGGCCCGCTCACGATGGTCGCCATGGACTCGGAGACGCGGCTCGACGGCGTGGCGGCCGCGCTGGCCACGCGCGCCGACTGCCGCGTCACGCGCAACACGTTCCCGCTGTGGGGGCGCCGCTTCCACGTGCTCGACGTGCTGGCGCCCGAGACCTCGAAGGCCGCGGCCGTGGCGGCGCTCGCGGCGCGGCTCGGCGTTCCGCTGGCGGCGACCGTCGCCATCGGCGACCACTTCAACGACGTGGAGATGCTGGAGACCGTCGGCCTGGGTATCGCCATGGGCAACGCGCCGGCCGAGGTGCGCGCGCGCGCCGCCCGCGTCACCGGCACCTGCGACGAGGCGGGCGTGGCCCAGGCGCTCGAGGCCCTGCCGTTCGGGCCGGCTTGAGCGCCACAACGCCAGCGCCCGGAGGGCCTCGCGCGGCACCGCCAGCCGTCCGCCGGGCCGCCGGCAGGGCGGGCGGACAGTCCGCGATGGGCACGACACGAAAATGGGAGGGAGAACGCGCGATGACGGACCTGAGCACTACGGAGCGCGTACGTGCGCTCGGGCGCGAGGCCCGCGCCGAAGCGGCCGCGCTGGCCGCGGACTGGGCGGGCCGCGACGCGGCGGCCTGGGACGCGCCCAGCGCCTGTCGCGGCTGGGCGGTGCGCGACGTGGCCGGCCATCTGGCCCAGGGCGCCGAGCGCGCGCCGGTCGTCGTCCGCCACGCGCTGGCCGGCACGCCGCCGCCCGATCTCAGTCCCGAGGCGCGGGCGGCCCGCTTCCGCGCGATGCGGGCGATGTCCGGTCCGGAGCTAGCCGAGCGTTTCCCCCGCGATATCGACGCCGTGTTCACGCTGCTCGAAGCCGCCGACGCCGGGGCGCTGGAAACCAGCGTAACGGTACCCGCTGGGCCGCACACGCTCTGGCAGTTCGCCACTCAGCGCCTCAGCGAGGCCGCGCTCCACCATTGGGACGTGCGGGCGCCGCGCGATCCCGAGGCGACGCTGCGTCCCGAGGCGGCCGCCTTGCTGGTGGACTACCTCCTGGGCCGCATGGCGCGCATGGTGGACCACAACGCGAGCCGCGAGCGCGCCGTCGTCTACGGCTGTGAGCTGGAGGGGCCGGGCGGCGGGCCGGTGACGCTGACGATTCGAGATGGCGTGGGCAGCGGCGGCCGCGGCGCGCCCGCGGCCCCCGACGCGACCCTGGCGCTGCCCGTCGAGGCCTGGGTGCGTCTCGTCTGGGGGCGCCTCGATCTCGCGCGGGCGCTGGACAGCGGCCGCGCCCGCTTCAGCGGCAACCGGGCCGAGGCGCTGGCGCTCCAGGCGCTCTTCCCAGGACATTAGGGTGACGTGAGGAGCAGTGATGACCGTTGAGCAGGACGTGGTCACGGTCGTGGGGGCGGGCGGTATCGGCGGGACGGTGGCGGGCGGTCTGGCGCTGGCCGGCGAGCGCGTGCAGGTGGTCGAGGCGGCGACGGCGCACGTCGCGGCGCTGCGCGCCGGTGGGCTGCACCTGGATGGCGTCCGGGGCGACCATCACGTGCGGTTCGAGCGGGTGCTGTTGCCCAACGAGCTGACCGGCCCGCTCGGCCGGGTGATCTTGGCGGTGAAGTCGCAGCACACCGACGCCGCGCTCGCCGTCATCGCGCCCGCCCTGTCCGCAGATGGCGTGGTCGTGTCGCTGCAGAACGGCCTGAACGAGCACCGCATCGCCGCGGCCGTCGGGGCGGCGCGCACCGTCGGCGGCATGGTCCACCTCGTGGCCGATTACGTCGGCCCGGGCCACGTCACGCGGTTCAGCGAGGGGGAGCTCCGGCTGGGCGAGCTTGACGGCCAGCTCCGCCCCCGGCTGCTGGGGCTGACCCGGCTGCTCGGCCACGTGGCGCCGACCGCCACGACTGACAACATCTGGGGCTACCTGTGGGCCAAGCAGGTGTACAGCTGCTACCTGGTGGCCACGGCCCTGGTCGACGCCCCCTCCAGCGAGCAGCTCGCCCCCGCGTGGGCGAAGCGCGTTTTCGTGGCGATCATGGGCGAGGCCGCCGAGGCGGCGCTGGCCGAGGGGGTCACGCTCGAGGAGTATGGCGGCGTCAACCCGTGCGTTATGCTGCCCCGCACCCCGGGCGAAATGGCGACGGCGTTCGCGGCCCTGCCCACCGGCTCCGCGAAGGGCAACAGCGGCATCTGGCGCGACATCCACCTTCGCCACCGGCCCAGCGAGACGGAGTACCTGACGGGCGAAGTCGTGCGCGTTGGCCAGCGTCACGGCTTGCCCATGCCGCTAAACGCGCGTGTGGCGACGATGGTCGCTGAGATCGAGCGCGGCGAGCGCCGCGCGGACTGGGCCAACCTGCGAGCGCTCGAGCGGCTGGCGAACGCGCGGCTCCCAGGGTGAACTGACGCGCCGGCGGCTGCTCCGCGCCCGCCCGGACCGACCGCGAGGTCGCCTCCGCCGGGCGGGCGGAGCAGCGGGACTCTGCTCGAATACGCCAAAAGAGGTACGTCCGGGGCCTCCTCCGTGGCATGCCGCTTGCTAGCACCCGCGACGGACGGTCGATTCACCAGAAGGGGGGCCTATGTCTCGACGAATCCCGTCACGCGTGCTTGGCGTATCGCTGCTGGCGCTCGCGCTCATCGTGAGCTTCGCGCTGCCGGCGAGCGCCGCGCCAGCCGGCGAGGCGTCGGCAGGCGACCTGCTGACGATCGGGAGCGCCGTGACGGTCGCCGACTCGTCGGCGTCGGTCGATGCGCCCAGTCACCACTTCGGCTTCGGCCAGGCGAGTGTGCTGGCTCAGGCGACGGCGCTGACGATCTCCAAGACCGGTTCGCCGACGACGGTGAACGCGGGTGGGACCGTTACGTACACCATCCCTGTCACCAACGTGTCGAGCACGACAGCCACCGGGGTGAGCGTGACCGACAACCTGCCGGGGGGGATGACCCTCTCCTCGACGCCGACCACCACGGTGGGCACCTGCTCGGGCGCCGTCGGCGGTAGCAGCGTGACCTGCACCATCGGGACGCTGGGGGCAGGGGCTAGCGCGACGGTCACGATCGTGGCCGTGGTGCCGTCGACGACCGCGAACGGAACCGTGCTCACCAACTCGGCCACCGCCACCGGCACCATCGGCACGACGGCACAGACCGTGTCGACGTCCACGACCACCACGGTGACCGGCACCACGACCAACCAGCTGACGATCTCCAAGACCGGCTCGCCGACGACGGTGAACGCGGGTGGGACCGTAACCTATACCGTGACGGTCACGAATCCCGGGGCGGCTACCGCCACGGGCGTGACGGTGACGGATTCGCTGCCCGCGGGGATGACTCTGTCGTCCACGCCGACCTCGTCGGTCGGCTCGTGCACGGGCACCACCGGCACGGCCGCCGTCACCTGCACGATCGGCACGCTGGGCGCGGGAGCTAGCGCGACGATTACCATCGTGGCCCTGGTGCCCACGACAACGGCCAATGGCTCGGTGCTCACCAACGTGGCTACCGTCAACGGCACCGTCGGCACGACGCCGCAGTCGGCCACGTCCAGCGCGACGACCACGGTGACGAGCACGACGCCGACCAACCAGTCGCCCACCGCCGCGACGGCGCTGCCCGTGCTCCAGGCGGGCGGCTTCACCGCGGTCGCCACGAACCCCTGCCTGGGTGGCTTCTTCGGCCAACCCGGCTTCCCCGGCCAACCCGGCTTCCCGGGCCAGCCGGGCTTCCCCGGCCAGCCGGGGATCCCGGGAACCACCTGCCAGGTGACGGGCGGTGTCACCGGCTCGGTCACGATCTTGAGCAGCGCGGTCTGGAACCTCACCGTGGCCGCGGCGCCGGCGGGCGCCCTGGCCGGCGTGGCGCCGGCCGCGTTCGTGCTGACCACGGCGGCGCCGGTTGCGCCGGGCGAGGGGCCGTTCCTGTGTACGGCCCTGGGCGCTGTGGGTGGCACGACCACCTGTAACTTCCAGTCGGTGGGCAACCCGCTGCTCGGCCAAACGGTGGCCGTCTGCTTCGCGACGGCGGGCGCGCCGGTCTGCGTGTTCGGCACCGTCACGGGTAATGGTGGCATCCTGCCGCCGATCCCGGGCGCGAACATCAACCTGCCGCTGCTGCCGCCGCCACCGCTGGAGTTCATCCCGCCGCCGCCGCCACCGCTGCTGCCGCCGCCGCCACCCGCGCCGAGCGGCATCGGCGTCACCCCGCCGGCCGGCTTCCCGGCGGTGCCGGTGGTGCCTGAGGCGGACACGGTGCTCCTGCTGATCGGCGGCCTCGCCGCCTTCGGCATCGCGGCGGGCGCCCGCACGCTCCGGCGCCGCAAGCAGTAGCGCCACCGCACGACCGTCCGCAGGTGGGGGCCTCCCGGTAGTCGCCGGGAGGCCCTCCTGCATCCAGTGGTCGCGCTCGCCCCGCGCTCGGCGGCCCCCGAACGCGGCGCCCGTGCGGTGTACACTTAACCAGTGCTCGCGCCGGCGCGGCGGACCGCGCTCGGTCCGTCTGGCCGGCGTGCGGCCAGGCGTCCCGGCGCGCCCGCCGCGCGCCTGCCGCCCGCGATCGGCGGGGCGCGGCGCCCGGCGCTCCCACACTCGGCGATGGCGGTACGGATGGCCCACACCCCTCCCGCGGACGACCCGCGCCAGGCGCGGTTGGCGAAGCTCGCGCGCCTGCGCGCGGCGGGCGTTGAGCCGTATCCCTACGGCTACGAGCGCACCCATCTCGCCGCCGAGCTACACGCGCGCTACGACGAACTGGAGGGCCAGGAGGTCGCCGTCGCCGGGCGCCTGATCGGCGGCCACCGCGTGATGGGCAAGGCGGGGTTCGTCCACCTCCAGGACGTGTCTGGCCGCATCCAGCTGTACTGCCGCGCCGATGCGCTCGGGCCGGAGGGCTTCGCGCTCTTCAAGGACCTCGACGTGGGCGACTTCGTCGGCGCGCGCGGCACGCTCATGCGCACCCGCACCGGCGAGGACAGCGTCGAGGTGCGCGAGCTAACCCTGCTCGCCAAGTCGCTCGCCCCGCTGCCCGAGAAGTGGCACGGGCTGACCGACGTCGAGAAGCGCTACCGCCAGCGCTACCTCGACCTCATCGCCAACCCGGACGTGCAAGAGGTCTTCCGCATCCGCAGCCGCACGCTGCAGGCGATCCGCGGCTTTCTCGTGGCGCGCGGCTACCAGGAGGTCGAGACGCCCGTGCTCCAGCCGATCCCTGGCGGTGGCGCGGCGCGGCCGTTCGCCACGTATTACAACGCGCTCGACCGCACCCTGTACCTGCGGATCGCCCTGGAGCTGTATCTGAAGCGCTGCGTGATCGGCGGCATGGAGCGCGTGTTCGAGATCGGCCGCAACTTCCGCAACGAGGGGCTCTCGACCAAGCACAATCCCGAGTTCACGATGCTGGAGCTGTACGAGGCCTACGCCGATTACCACGACATCATGGCGCTGGTCGAGGCCATGCTGCCCGCGGTGGCTCAGGAGGTCCTCGGCACGACCCGCATCACCTACGGCGAGCACACGATCGACCTGGCGCCGCCCTGGCCGCGCGTGCCCCTGCGCGACGCGATCCGCGAGCGGACCGGCGTGGACTACGTCGCGCTGTGGGACGACGAGGCGCTGTTGGAGGCCGCGCGCGCCGCGGGCCTGCGCCCGGAGCGCACCTGGACGCGCGGCAAGGTGATCGACGAGCTGCTGAGCGTGTTCGTCGAGCCGCGGCTGATCCAGCCCACGTTCCTGATCGACTATCCCGTCGAGCTATCGCCGCTGGCGAAGCGCAAGCGCGACGATCCGAACGCCGTCGAGCGGTTCGAGTGCTTCATCGGCGGCATGGAGATCGGCAACGCCTTCTCCGAGCTGAACGACCCGCTGGACCAGCGAGCGCGCTTTGAGGCGCAGGTGCGCGCCCGCCAGCAGGGCGACGACGAGGCCCAGCCGATGGACGAGGCGTTCCTGGAAGCGCTGGAGTATGGCATGCCGCCGACCGGCGGATTGGGCATCGGCATCGACCGGCTCGTCATGCTGCTCGCCAATCGCCAGTCGATCCGCGAGGTCATCCTGTTCCCGCAGCTGCGCACGTTGAGCGAGCCATCCGCCATCAGCCGTCAGCCATCAGCAGATGGCTCTGACGTCAGGACCAGCGAATGCTGACGGCTGATAGCGGATAACTGAAGGCTACGAGATGCTATCGCTGCAATTCATCCGCGAGCACCCGGACCTCGTGCGGGCCGGCCTGGCCGCCAAGGGCGCGGACGCGCCGCTGGACGAGATTCTGGAGCTGGACAAGCGCTGGCGCGCGGTACAGGCCGAGCTAGAGGACCAGCGGCGGCAGCGCGGCCTGTTCCAGGGCGAGATCGGCCGCCAGAAAGACCCCGTCCAGCGCCAGGCGGCCATCGACGCCACGCGCGGCTTCTCCGAGCGCATCAAGCAGCTCGAGCCGGAGGCCGACGCGTTGCGCGCCCGGCTAGACGAGCTGCTGCTCCAGGTCCCCAACGTGCCGCACTCCAGCGTCCCCGTGGGACCGGACGACAGCGCCAACGTGCTGGTGCGGACCTGGGGCGAGCCGCGGTCGTTCGACTTCACGCCGAAGCACCACGCCGACCTCGGCGAGGCGCTGGGCATCATCGACTTTCAGCGCGCCGTGAAGATATCGGGCACGCGCTTCGTGGTGCTGCGCGGCGCCGGCGCGCGCCTCTCGCGGGCGCTGGTCAGCTTCATGCTCGACCTGCACACCGTCGAGCACGGCTACGAAGAAGTGGCGCCGCCGTATCTGGTGCGCCCGTCGGCCATGCTGGGGACGGGCCAGCTCCCCAAGTTCGGCGCCGACATGTACCGCACCGAGGCCAGCGACGAGGAGGACGCGCTCTACCTCATCCCGACGGCCGAAGTGCCTGTCACCAACCTGCACGCCGACGAGATTCTGGAGCCGGGCACCCTGCCACTGTACCTCACTGCCTACAGCGCCTGCTTCCGCCGCGAGGCCGGGGCCGCCGGTCGGGACACGCGCGGCCTGATCCGCGTGCACCAGTTCGACAAGGTCGAGCTGGTGAAGGTCGTCGCGCCCGAGACGTCCTACGACGAGCTGGAGCGCCTCCTGGCGAACGCCGAGACGGTCTTGCAGCGGCTTGAGCTGCCGTATCAGGTGAAGCTGCTCTGCACCGGCGACATGAGTTTCGCCTCAGCCAAGACCTACGATCCCGAGGTGTGGATGCCGGGACTCGGCCGCTACGTCGAGATTTCCTCGTGCAGCAACTTCGAGGACTTCCAGGCCCGCCGTATGGGCTTGCAGTTCCGTCCCGCCCCCGGCGAGCGCGCGCGCTACGCGCACACCCTGAACGGCTCCGGCCTGGCCATTGGCCGCACGCTCGCGGCCGTACTGGAGAACTACCAGCAGGCCGACGGCTCGGTGCTCGTGCCGCACGCGCTGCGCCCCTACATGGGCGGCCTGGACCGCATCAGCCCCCCCTGACGACCGTGCCGGCTCCTCAGCGCCGCGCCCAAGACGGAGACGCGCCCGGGGTCCACTGACGAACGAGGCCCCGGGCGCGCTGCTGTGGAGCGGGCGCGTCTCGCCCTCCCCGGGGGCGGACTGCGGCTTACGTGCCGCTGCCGCCCCCGCTCCCGAAGCTGCCGCTGCCGCCGCCGCTGCCGCCACTGCCGCCGCTCCCGAAGCGGAACGCGTCGGGCGACGCCGCATCGCGGCGCTCTAGCTCCGTGATTGCGAACTCGTCGTCGAACAGACTATCGTCGCGCATCTCGCTGCCCTCCTCGGCATGGTGGATACCGCGCGGCGGGCCTCGGCCGCTCCCGCGTCCCGGCCGCTCGGCTCTACACTAGGATTTACGGCAGCATCCGCGCGTCGGATCACTTCCCGCGGCGCCGGCTCAGAGCGCGTACAGCGCGCGGGCGTTGGCGTCCAGGATCTTGTCGATGACGGCCGGGCTCACGACCCCTTGCTCCTTCAAGGTCTGCAGGGCCGTGATCTCCGACGACGTGTCGTTGTGACCGTAGTCCGAGCCGATGATGATGCGGTCGGCGCCCGCGTACTGGAGCACGTAGGCCAGGTCATCGTCGGTCTGGCAGGCGACCCAGATACGGTTGTCGCGCAGCGGCGCGTCGCCGAGCTGCCGGCCGCGCCGGGCCAGCCGGCGCCCCAGATCGTGCAGCACGTAGGGCACCCACTGAGCGCTCAGCTCGATGAAGCCGAAGCGCAGCTTCGGGAAGCGCCCCGGCACGTCGTTCCAGATGAGCCCGTGGAACTCGCCCACCGTGGCCAGCTTGAACTTGCAGAAGCCGGGCTCGTCCACGAAGAAGTCGTGTACGTCGAAGCTGCCGTTGCCCGAGTGCGGACAGATCGGGAGGTCGAGGCTGCTCGCCTCCTCGAAGAGCGGGAAGTAGTACGGGTCGCTCAGGCGGCGGTCGCCCTCCAGGCCGCGCACGAAGACGGCGCACGCGCCGTGGTCCTTGGCCCACCGCAGCTCGGCCAGCGCCGCGTCCATTGTCATCAGCGGCAACACGGCCGCCCAGCGCAGTCGCCCCTTGCCCTCGGCCCAGATGTCGGCCAGCCAGCGGTTGTAGCTGCGCGCCAGCGCCAGCTCGGCCTCGGGCCGCTGGGTGATCGGCCGCAGGAAGACCGTCGGGTACAGCACCTGCACGTCTACGCCCAGCTCGTCCATGTGGCGCAGCCGCGCCTGGATGTCGGCCATCTCGCGCGCCGCCTCCGGCGTCTCGTGCCCGACGTTGACCTGCTTGGAGTGCGTGCGGCCGTCGATCAGCCACCACTCGTTCTCAACGCCGAGCGGATCGGTGGTGCGCACGATGCGCGGCCGGTACTGCTCCTCGGACTTGGCCATGTAGGACCACGTCCGCTCGGTTTCGAGCACGTGAGCGTCCGCGTCGATGATCGGCATCGTCGTGTCCCTTTCTGCCCGCTAGAGCCCCAGCAGCTTCTTCGCGTTGTCGAGCAGGATCTTCTGCCGCACCTCCGGCTTCAGCGGCAGCTCGTTGAACTCGCGCATGTAGCGGTCGAGCGTGAGCATCGGCCAGTCGGTGCCGAACAGCACGCGGTCCTGAATGATCGTGTTCGCGTAGTGTACTAGCTCCGGCGGGAAGTACTTCGGCGCCCAGCCGGAGATGTCGATGTAGTAATTGGCCTTGTGGCGGGCGACCGCCAGCGCCTCGGCCTGCCAGGGCCAGGACGGGTGCGCGCCGATGATCGTCATGTCGGGGAAGTCGGCGGCGATCGTGTCCAGGTCGGGGATCGGCCGCGTGTACTCCAGCTTGAACCCCATGCCGCCCCGCGTGCCCGCGCCCGCCGCCATCATGCCGGTGTGGAACAGCACGATCAGGTTCCGTTTGGCGCACTCCTCCCAGATGGGATAGAAGCGGCGGTCGTGCGGGTGGAAGAGCTGCCGGCCGGGGTTCAGCTCCCCGATGCCGCGCATGCCCAGCTCCTCGTGACAGCGCTTCACCTCCTCAACCGCGCGCTGGCCCATCCACGGGTCGATCACGCCGAAGGCGATGAATACGTCGGGGTGGTGCTTCTGCGCGTCGGCCAGGTGGTCGTTCGGCACCGGCTTGTTGCCCGTGACCGTCTCGTCCGTCGAGTTCATGAGCACGGCCATCGTGTTCCACTCGCGGTACATGTCGGCCATCTCTTGGAACGACACCGGCTTGCGCTCGCCGCGGCCGAAATAGGCCGCCATCTGCGCGCCGCGCGCGCCGGCGGCCTTGATCATCTCCTCGGTCTGCGGGTGCACGTGGATGTCGATCGCCTTGACGTCCATGGCTGGTCCATCCTTTCTGGAGCGCCCGCCGCGCGTGGGCTGGCCGCGGTGTGCGCGCTTCTTGACAGTCGCGCCTCCGCGGCGCCGTGAAGGCCCTGCGTATAATACTGCCGGTAACGGGTAGGCCGCGACCAGGCCTTCGCCAGTGGGATGCCAGCGCCATGCGTACGGTCGACGACCCTCGTGCTCGGGACGCTGCCCACGAGTCCGACAGCGGGGCGCCGCGGCCGGAAGCGCCGCCGGCGGCGGTGGGCGAGGGGCTCGGACTGACCGAGCTGGTGTCCGTGCTGGAAGCCCTCGGCACCTCCGAGCTGGCTGGCGTGTTCGAGGCGCTGGGCGCGTGTGAGGCGGTCGCCGTCGACCGCGCGAGCGCCTGGCTGCGCGCGCGCAGCCGCGAATGGCTGCTGCGGGGCGAGGCGCGGCGGGCGCGCCTCGCGGCCGGCAGCACCGACGATCCGTTCGGGCGCATGCTGCTGCGCCGCGAGGCCGAGGCCGCGGCCCAGGAGCACGCCGCCGCCGAGCGCGCGTTCGTCGCCGCCGAGGCCGCCCTCGTCGCCCACCTCGGGCCGGCGCGCGCGGCCGTGCTCCAGCGGGCGCTCGCGCGGCTGCAAGACCTCACCGGCGCGTCCCCCTGAGGCGGCGCCGGCCGCTGGCGGGACCGGCGTGCCCAGCCGCCACAGGCGTGGGCGGCTCCCGCCTGATGGTATAGTCCCTGTAGAGTGCCGTCCCGAGTCGCGCGCCGCCGGAGGGGAGTCGATGCTTCAGGTGCACCGCCAGGTCGAGCTGCGCGAGCCAGTGCTGCTCTGCGCGTTCACCGGCTGGTCCGATGCGGCCTCGGGCGCCAGCGGCGCCCTGAGCTACCTGCTGGCTAAGTGGGCCGGCCACGAGCTGGCCCGCTTCGACCCGGAGGCGATCTACAACTACACGGTCACGCGGCCGGTGGTGCGGATGGGCCGCTCCGGGCCGCGGGAGCTGAAGTGGCCGGCGCTCACCTTTACGGGCGTGCCCCTGCCCACGGCCGAGCACGACCTGCTCGTGCTGCTCGGGCCGGAGCCCGATCTGCGCTGGCAGTCGGCCACGCGCGAGGCCGCCGCCCTCGCGGCCCAGTTCGGCGTGCAGCGCGTCGTCGCGCTTGGCTCGTTCTACGCGCCCGTGGCGCACAGCGCGCCCGTGCCGCTCGTCGGCACCTCGGCCGACGCGGCGCTGCGCGACACGCTGCGCGAGCTGGGCCTGACCCAGACCCGCTACCAAGGCCCCACCGGCTTCCTGACGGCGCTGCTCGACGCCACGCGCCAGCGCGGCATCCGCGGCGCGGGCATCTGGGGGGTCGCGCCCAGCTATCTCCCCGGCATGGCGAACCCCAAGGTGTCGGCGGCGCTCCTGCGGACCGTCGAGCGCCTGCTGCACGTCGACCTGCGGCGGCAGGAGCTGGAGGTCACCGCCCGCGACCTGGAGCAGCGCATCGAGGAAGCGCTCCGCGAGCGCCCCGACCTGCGCGAGTTCGTGGACAAGCTGCGGAGCGGCGAGGAAGCCTCCGAGTACAGCGCCCCGGCGGAGGAGCACGAGGAGCTGCCCAGCGCGGAAGCCGTGCTCAAGGACCTGGAGCAGTACCTGCAACAACTCCAGGGCTCCGACGACGAGGCGTAGCTAGCGTCTTGCCCGTTGCCTCTCCCTCCCGCTAACTCGTCGCTTGCTCGACCCGCGCCCGGTGTATAGTGGAGCGCCGCGTCGGTGGCGGCGAGCACTTTCCGAGGTGGACGACCAGCCGTGGCGACCAGCTGGCTCGATGGCGCGCGCGAGGCGCTCGGCTACCACGACCTGCTGCGCAACCTGCTTGCCCGCGACCTGAAGGTCCGCTACAAGCACTCGCTGCTCGGCTTCCTCTGGTCGCTGCTGCGCCCGGCGCTCGTCATCGCCGTGCTGGTGTTCGTCTTCGGCGTGCTGCTCGAAAGCACCATTCCCCACTTCTGGCTGTTCATCGTCGTCGGGATCCTCACCTGGACGTTCGCCGCCGACGCACTCTCGGCCGCGGTGGGCAGCGTCGTGGCGAACGCCGCGCTGGTCAAGCGGGTCTACTTCCCGCGCGAGCTGCTGCCCGCGGCGGCGGTGCTCGCGCACCTCGTACACTTCCTGCTCGCGCTCGCGCTCGTCGTGCCCCTGATCCTGCTCGCCGGCGTCCCGCTTACGCCGCAGCTCTTGTGGCTACCGTCGCTGATCGTGTTCCAGACTGCGTTCCTGCTGGGGCTGGGCCTGCTGCTCGCCGCGGCCAACGTCTTCTACCGCGACGTCGAGGCCGTGCTCGGCCCGCTGCTCTTCGCCTGGTTCTTCGCCACGCCCATCCTGTACGACCTCGACACGGTGTTCAGCCGCGAGTGGGCCGGCGTGAATCTCGGGCGCCTGCTGCACATCCTGAACCCGATGGCGTCTTTCATCACCAGCTACCGCATCGTGCTCCTGGAAGGGGGCGTAGCCCCGGACCCCGCGTTCATGCTGCGCACCTACGCCAGCGCGCTCGCCGTCCTGGTCGTCGGCTACGTCGTGTTCAAGCGCTGCGAGCCGCGCTTCGGCGAGGAGCTGTGACGACTGCGAAGCCCGCGGCACTCGCTTCGGCGCTAGACAGTCAGCACGCGGTGCTGGCCGCGCTGACCGCCGGCGGGCTGGCGCTGCGCTTGGTGGACCTCGGGCGCGAGAGCTTCTGGCTGGACGAGGCCGGGCGCGCGGCCATCGCCGCCCTCCCCGTGGTCGCCATCCCCCATGCTGTCGGCGTCGTCGAGCTGTCGCCGCCGCTGTACCATCTGCTGCTCCACGCCTGGCTGCGCCTCGTCGGCGGCGGCGACTCCGCGCTGCGCCTGCTCTCCGCGCTCTTGGGCGCCGCCGCCATCCCGGCCACCTGCGCCCTCGGCCGCGAGCTGGTGGGGCGCCGCGCGGCGCTGGTCGCCGCGCTGCTCGCCGCTGTCGCGCCGCTCTACGTTGGCTACGCGCAGGAGGCGGCCATGTACGCGCTCTTCGCGCTGCTCGGCCTCGTCGCCGCGCTAGCCCACGTGCGCTACGTTCGCACCGGCACGACGGCCAGCCTGCTCGCCTACGCCGCCGCGATGCTGCTCGCTCTGTACACCCATTACTACGCCCTGTTCCTGCTCGTCGCCCAGAACGCCTATCTGATCTGGCTGCTCCAACACCGCGCGCTGCCGCGCGAGCGCCTGCGCCGCTGGCTGTGGGCCCAGGCGGCCCTTGCGCTCGCCTTCGCGCCGTGGCTGCCGTTCCTGGCGCAGCAGAGCGGGCTGGCGGCCTCGGTAGCCGACTGGGCCGTGCCTGACCCGCTGGCCGCGCTCGGCGGGCTCACGCTGGCTTTCAGCGTCGGGGATCAGGCCGGGCTGCCGGCGCTGCTCGCGGCCGTGCTGTTCCTGCCGGCTCTCGCCGCTGGCGGCTGGGCGCTGCGCCGGGAGCCGCAGGTGCTCGCGCTGCTCGCCTGTTACGCGCTCGTGCCGCTGGCGCTCGGCCTGCTCGCAGCGGCGCCGCTCCACGCGTTCCGCGAGCGCGGCTTCATCGCGGTCGCCTGGGTGCCCCAGCTGCTGGTGGCGGCCGGCCTGGTGGGCGGCGCGCGGGGCGGCGCGCTGCGCGCGCGGCAGGGCTGGCGCGCGGGCGCGTGGCCGCTGGCCCGCGCGCTGTACGGTGCGGCGCTGGTCGTCCTGCTGGCGCAGGGCACGGCGGCGATGCTAGCGGCGCCGAAGGAGGACTGGCGCAGCGCGGCCGGGCTGGTGGCGGCGCTCGGGCGCGAGGGCGACGTCATCCTGCTGCTGCACTATGGCGGCCAGCTCGCCCTCGATCGCTACCTGCCGCCCGGCCTGCCGCGGCGCGGCCTGCCCGCCGACTTCGACTGGCGGCGCGGTTACGCCGCGCGCTACCGACTGGAGCCGGCCGACCTGGGGGCGGTGGTCGACCCGGCCCTCGCCGGCCGCCGCCGCGTCTGGGCTATTCTGAGCCATGCCGACGGGCGCGGCGACCAGCTGCTCCTCGACTACCTCGACGCCCGCTATCCGGCCGTACTGCGCCAGGACTTCTACGGCGTCCGCCTGCGCCTGTGGGCCATCCAACCCGATCCGGTGCGCTAGCCCGCGCCTCTCGGCCGACGACCGTCCCGGTCGCACCCTGCCCGACGGCCGCGCTGCAAGGCGGTCGTCCCGGCGCGCAACCGGCACCCGCGCCCCGCGACACGGCGATGAGATTTGCCGGCCCGCGCCGTGGTCGGCTACTATTTAAGCAGGCGAAATCATTCAAAATGTGAGTATTTTTCAAGATGGTAACAGACCCCTCGCTTGATCTCGACGTGGAGAGCGTCGTTCACGCGCTGCCCGAGATCGCCCGGGCGGCGGCTCCGCCCCGACACACCGTCGGCCGCCGGCTCGGCGTGCCGCAGGTGCGCGCGCTTCTGCGCCTGGCCACCGCGGACTGCCTGCCGATGGGCGAGCTGGCCCGCGGTCTGGGCGTGTCGTATCCCGCTGCCAGCCAGATCGGCGACCAGCTGGTGGAGCTAGGGCTCGCGGTGCGCGAGCGCCCGGACTACGACCGCCGCGTGGTGCTCCTGCGCCTGACGGATGAGGCGCGCGCCATGGTGCAGCGTGTGCTGGCCCGGCGCCGCCGTCAGGTCGAAGAGGTGTTCGCGCAGCTCACGCCTGCCGAGCGCGAGGGGTTCGCCCACGGCGTGCGCCTGCTCGCGCAGGTGCTCACCCAGGATTTCACAGCCGCCCAACTGGAGCCCGTGCCCGACGAGCAGGAGGAGCCGGCGTGACCAGCGAACCGGACAGCTCGAGCCGGTACGTCTTCTTCCTGCTGTCGGCGCTGGCCGTACTCATGTCGGCCATCGACTCGACGATCGTCGCCGTGGCGCTACCGCAGCTCACCGACGCGCTGCACGCCCCGCTCACCTGGATCGGCTGGACGCTCACGGCCTACCAGCTCGTGCAGCTCGTGATGATGCCCGTGGCCGGACGCCTGAGCGACACGCTCGGGCGCAAGCGCGTGTTCCTGTTCTGCACCGGCGCCTTCACGCTCGGCTCGCTGCTCTGCGGCCTGGCGCCGTCGATCGGCCTGCTGATCGCCTTCCGTGCCTTGCAGGCGGTGGGCGGCGGCGGCCTGATGCCCTCGGCCGTCGGCATCGTCAGCGACCAGTTCGGGCGGCGCCGCGCCCAGGCCATCGGCCTGTTCACGAGCATCTTCCCGATCGGCGGCATCATCGGCCCGAACCTCGGCGGCTACATCCTGCACAACTGGAGCTGGCGCGAGCTGTTCTTCGTGAACGTCCCCCTCGGCGTGATCGTGCTCGTCGCCGTGCACTTCCTGCTGCGCCAGGACCAGCCTACCGACGATGCGCTGCGGATCGACTTCCTCGGCATGGGCATGTTCGCGGGCGGCATCATCGCCTTGATGTACGGCATGACCCGCCTGGGCGACGACCCGACGTTGATCAGCAACCCGCTGCTCTGGGGCCTCTTCGTAGCCAGCGCCGCGTTGTTCGGGCTGTTCCTGCGTCACATCGCGCGAGCCGCCGAGCCGCTGGTGCCCTACGATCTCGTGGCGCGCAACCCGTTCCTGGCCGCCAACCTGTACAACCTCTTCTACGGCGCCGCCGCCTTCGGCTTCTCGTCGTTCATCCCCTACTACGCGGTCACGCGGTTCGGCATGGACACCTTCAGCAGCGGCGCGGTGCTGACCCCGCGCGCCATCGCCATGATCGTCGTCTCGGCGCTGGCCAGCATGTACGTCATCAAGCTCGGCTATCGCTTCCCGATGATCGCCGGCGTCGGCCTCGTCTCGCTCAGCCTGCTGCTGCTCGGCCAGGGCTGGACCGAGGTGCAGCTTGGCGGCGTGACCCTGAGCGGCTTCTGGCTGCTCGGCGCCATCGTCGGCCTGAGCGGCGCTGGGATGGGGCTGGGCGCGCCCGCCTCCAGCAACGCCGGCATCGACCTCGCCCCGAGCGAGGCGGCGGCCATCACGGGACTGCGCGGCATGTTCCGCCAGACCGGCGGCGTGATCGGCATCGCCGGCGTGGTGCTGGCGCTCTCGTACTTCTCGGATCCGGGCGAGGGCCTGACGAAGATCTACCTGGCGCTGGCCGGCGTCATGCTCATCACCGTGCCCCTGGCTTTCCTGATCCCCGACACCGCCTGGGAACGGCGCCACGCGCGCCGGCAGCTGCGCGGCGCGCTGCCCGCCGGCGACGAGAGCCGCGGCCCCGTACCCGCGACGGTCCGCGCCGCGTCGGCCCACCCGATCATCTCCGGCGGTGCCGACCCCGGCCTCGGCGACTGACCCGCCGCGCGCTGCCCGCCTTACCCGAGCGTCCAGGCCGGGTCATCCTCCAGGTGGAGGCTGTTCACCTGTAGCCAGTGGACGGGTAGGGCGCGGTGGCAGCCGGCCGGGTCCTCCTCGCTGCACAGCAGGGCGATGCGGTACTGGTCCCGACCGCGCTCCAGCCGCTCGATGCCGCTGAGGAACTCGGGCGACTCGGCCCGCCGCCAGTAGAGGACGTAGCCCTCGGAGTCGTAGTACTCGGCGCCCTCCGGCCGCCCACCCAACTCGCGTCCCAGGTAGACGTACTGGAACCCCGCCTTCCGCACCGCCGCTTCGAGCTCCGGCTTGTCGAACTGGGGACAGTACTTAGAGTAGGGAGCCGAGCGCACGTCGGCGAGCACGTCGATCCCGTGTTGCCGCAGCAGCGCGAGCAACATGTCGAGTGGATGGTTCGAGTGGCCGATAGAGTAGATCGGCGGCGCCTCGCCAGCGGTGCGCTGCTCGCTCACGACGATCTCCTCGGTAGGGCAGGGCCGACCAATGCCCACCACCCACGCCGGATGTTACGCTGCTGCGCAGCGAGCGGCTAGGCCAGCAGCCGGTAGGCGGTCAGGTGCAGGCCCGCGATGTCGTAGCTGCGCTCCTCGAAGCGCCAGCCGGTTTCGCCCAGGGCTGCATGGGCGGCGGGGGTCAGCAGGGTCTCCCCGGCTGCGGCCAGGTCCTCGCCCAGCTTGAACGCGAAGTTCATCTCGTCGCCGTAGAGGTGGCCATCGCCCAGGTCGAGCACGCTGCCGTAGCCGATCCCGATGGAGATGCGCGTCTCGTCGGCCGCCGGCAGCGCCTCGTTCGCGGCCGCCACGTGGCCCATCGTCTCCGCGGCGCAGCTTACGGCCGCGGCCGCATCGGGGAAGACGGCGAAGAAATTGTCGGCCTCAGTGCAGAGCAGCCGGCCGCCGTGCTGCGCCACGACCGGCCCGATCAGCCGCTCCAGCAGCTCCTGCCGCGCCAGGAAGGGAATGATGCCGAGCGCGTGGGTCTGGCGGGTGAAGCCGCAGGTGTCGATGACCAGCACGGCGAGCGTGGTGCAGAACTCCTGCTGGATGATGCCCACGATGCGCTCGCGCTCGTCCGGCCGCTCGTTGTAGTCGTACAGCAGGTGGCGAAAGCGCGTCGCGCGGCCCGCTGCCTGGCCCGTCATCGCGGGCCTCGGCGCACCGCCTCGCGCGCGGGCCGCGCCACCGCGAACAGATCGTTGGCGGTCAGCGCGCAGAGCGGCGTGCGCATCGCCAGCCGGACCAGGCGGCGCGCGAGCGGGCGGCGCAGCAGCGGGTAGGCGCCGCCGCGCACGTCGTCGGCGCCGAGCGCCGCGCCGTCGTCGAAGCGCGCCCGCCAAGCTGCCTGCTCGACCGTCAGGTTCTCCAGCCAGAGCCGCGCGCGGAAGCCGCAGGCGCGCAGCAGGCGCCGCAGGCCGACGATGTCCTGCTCGTTCACGTGGACCTGCCGCTCGTAGGCGGTGCGCGGGTTGGCGGGCAGCCCGGGGCGCACCAGACGCAGCAGCGGGTAACCGTAGGCGAGTGCCCAGCGGTTGGGCACCGTGTGGACGACCAGCCAGCCGTCGGGCCGCAGCACGCGGCGCACCTCCCGCAGCGCCAGCGCGAGCTGCCAGGGATGCAGGTGCTCGACCACGTCGAGCATCAGCGCGCGGTCCACCGAGCGGTCGGGCAGCGGCAGCGCCGTCGCGTCCGCGCGCACCAGCTCGACGCGGGCGCGCACCGCGGACGGCGCGAGCGCGAGGGTGCGCGCGGTGAGCGCCAGGCAGTCGGCCGAGTAGTCGACGGCGAGCACCCGCGCGCCCCGAGCGGCGGCGTGGAAGCTCGCCTCGCCGCGGCCGCAGCCGAGGTCGAGCACGCGCACGCCGGGCCCCGGTCGCGCCAGCGCCAGCGAACGCACCAGGCGGGGCCGTAGCCCCGCCCCGCGCGTGCGCAGGAACTCGTCATAATCGCCGCCCGTGAACGCGAGCAGCAGCTCCTCAGAGTACAGCTCGGCGGGCACAGGCGCGGGGCGCCGCTGCTCTCGAATCACCTGGGCGCTCTCCGTCGCGTGCTTGGTGGCCGGTTGGCTCCTGAGGTTGTACCAGCGCGCGCTTGCCCGCTCAACCGCGGCGTCGCGCGACCAGCAGCAGCCCCGGCCCCCAGGGCAGACCGTCGGACAGGTGGTCGGCGGCGAACAGGGCGCCGACAGTCCGCGTGGTGGTGCCTGCCCGGCCAAGGCGGAGCGCGAACCCCGGCGCGGCGCCCCGCCGCGCGTGCCGGCCGAGCACCGGGCGCTGCACCAGCCGCTCGTACAGCAGCCCGAACGGGAATCCCCAGTGGTGCAGCCGTAGCACCTCGAAGCCGCGCGGCTCGACCAGCGCGCGCAGCTCCGCCCGCTCGTAGCGGCGCGCGTGCCCCGCCCAGCGGTCGAGCCAGCTATAGCGCGCGCGCCCGGCCGGCACCGTCGCGACGAGGACTCCCCCTGGTCGCAGCGTTCGCGCCAGCCCTGCCACCGCGGCGGCGTCGTCGGCCACGTGCTCCAGCACCTCACCGCACACCGCGCCGTCGAAGACGCGGGCCTCGAATGGGAGCGCCGCCACGTCGCCGCACACCAGCCGGATGGGCGCCTTGGGGCCAACGCGCTCGCGCAGGTAGGCAAGAAAGGCGGCCGAGTCGTCCAGCGCCGTCACCGCGTAGCCCCGCCGCGCGAGCGCCCGAGCGAGCGTGCCGCGCCCGGCCCCCGCGTCGAGCACGCGGACGGGCACGCGGCTGCCTGGCAGGCGGGGAGGCAGGTAGGCGGCCAGCAGCCGCGCCATGAGCGCCACGCGGAAATGGTGCCGCGGCCCGACCAGCTCCGGCTCGGCGCCCCAGCGCATGGCGCTCGCCGCCGCGACGCCCGCGCGAGGACCGGTGCCGCCGCGCCCGTCGCGGCCAATACCGGCTTCCCCGCCGCGCCTATCGCTGCCGCCCGCGCCGCGGTCGCTCTCAGGGATCCTGCCCCCGTCGATGCTACTGGCCCCGCCGCGGCAGCTCGGCGCGCAGCCGCCGGACCTCGGCGACGAGCCGCGGGACGTCGTCGGTGTGGTAGGCGACGTACTGCCGGGCCGTCCCCGGCGTCAGCGGCGGCACCTCCTCCCGAAACGCGAGCGCTCGCTGCATCGTCTGGTCAAGGTCCCTCTCGCTCAGCGACGGGTCCTGCATGCGTGTACTCCCTCCGGCGAGCGCCGATCCCGCGGCCAGCCCGGCCCCCTGGAGTGTAGAATCCAGGCGGTGCGGTCCGCTACCCAGGCCGCTAGCGGGGCGCGCTGATTGCTGCGTCTGTTGCTCGCCGCGACCCAACCGGTACCGGAAGGACACGCTAATGGGCCTGCCGATCATCCAAGTAGACGCGTTCACGGAGCGGCCGTTCGCGGGGAACCCAGCGGCCGTGTGCGTGCTGCCGGCGGCGGCCGATGCGGTCTGGATGCAGGCCGTGGCGCGCGAGATGAACCTGTCGGAGACGGCGTTCCTCGTGCGCCGCGACGACGGCTACGACCTGCGGTGGTTCACGCCCGCCGTCGAGGTCGAGCTGTGCGGCCACGCCACGCTCGCCAGCGCCCACGTGCTGTGGGAGGAGGGCCATCTGCCCCCCGACGAGGGCGCGCACTTCTGGACGCGTAGCGGCCTGCTCACCGCCGAGCGACAAGGCGCCTGGATCGAGCTGGACTTCCCCGCCAAGCCGCAGGAGCCCGCCGAGGCGCCGCCCGGGCTGGCGGCGGCGCTGGGCGCGACGCCCCGCTACGTCGCGCGCAACGCCTTCGACTACGTCGTCGAGGTGGAGTCCGAGGCGGTCCTCCGCGCGCTCACGCCCGACTTCACCGCACTGCGGGCGATCCCCGTGCGCGGCATCAGCGTGACGAGCCGCGCCGACACGGCCGGCTACGATTTCGTCTCCCGCTTCTTCGCGCCGGCCTCGGGCATCGACGAGGATCCCGTCACCGGCTCGGCGCACTGCTGTCTGGGGCCGTTCTGGGCCGAGCGGCTGGGTCGGCGCGAGCTAACGGCCTACCAGGCGTCGGCACGCGGCGGCGTCGTGCGCGTGCGCGTGGGCGACGGCCGGGTTTATCTTGGCGGGCAGGCCGTCACCGTGCTGCGCGGCGAGCTAGCGGCCTCGGCCAGTATGCCGAGCAGTTGACGGCCTAGCGGCTCGGGAGCATAGCGCGCGGCCACGAGCGGCGGCCCGGCCGCTGCCAGGCGCGCGCGCAGGGCGGCGTCGGCGCGCAGCCGTAGTAGGGCGGCGGCCAGCGCGTCCGCGTCGGCCGGGGCGCAGAGCAGCGCGCTCTCGCCGTCCGTCAGCAGCTCGCGGGCGGCCGGCGAGTCGCGCGTCACCACGGGGCGGCCGGCGGCGAGCGCCAGCAGCGCCTTCGCCGGCACCACGCGCGCCGCCTTCGGTGAGCCGCCGAACACGCCGAGGCAGACGTGCGCCGGCGCCAGGTAGCGCGCGACGAGCGCCTCTTCGCTCAGCCACTCGCGGGCGAGTCGCACGTTGGCCAGGCCCCACTCCCGGACCCGCGCGACGGTGGCCGCGTACTCCTGGCCGTCGCCCACGAGCGTGAAGCGGACGTCGGGGAGGCCTCGCAGGTGGCGCGCGGCGCCCAGCACGTATTCCAGGCCGTGCAGCGGGATGTAGCCGCCGTAGTAGACGACCTCGAAGCCCTCGGCGGGCGGCGGGGGCAGCGGCGGGCGCGGCCAGGCGCCCATCGGTACGACGGCCAGGCGCGCGGCCGGCACGCCGAGGGCGCGCGCGAAGTAGGCGGCGTGGGCGCGCGTGTCCGCCAGCACGCGGTCGGCGCGGCGACAGGCCAGCCGGTCGAGCAGGCGGGCGGCCTGCCAGCGCGGCGAGTGCCGCCCCGCGAGGCCGCGGTCCTCGACCGTCTCGGCCAGCGACAGGAAGGCGTCGAGCACGACCGGACGGCCCGCGCGCCGCGCCAGGCGGTTGGCGAGCAGCACGTCGAGGTGACCGGCGTAGCCCACGACGAGCGCGTCGTAGCCGCCGATCCGGCGGTGGCGAGCCAGCAGGACGCGCCAGGCCGCCGCCAGCCGCCGCGGGACGGCGTGCGGAGTGCGCGCGGCGGCGAGCTTGTCGGCGGTGCCACGCCACAGCGGCGCGCGGCACTCGACCACCTCAGCGCCCGCGGCGCGCAGCCCGGCCAGCAGCAGGGCGTTGCGCGCGAAGGCGGGGTCGTAGGTGCCGAAGTAGCAGACGCGCACGCTCGCCTCGCGCGCCGGCGGACCGTGTGTGCCCGGCGGCTACTGGCTGACCGCGCCGGGCGGCTCGGTGATGCTGATCGAGGCGTTGTGGTTCATGTACGTCCAGGTGGCCTCGTAGCGTTGGAGCAGCGGCTTGCCCGTCGTCGGGTCGGCGGGGTCTTGCCGCGTGCCGCGTGTCTCGCGCTTCAGGAAGTAGTTGGTGTCGGGGTCGATCCAGAGCTTAGTCTGGAAGTCCCAGCCGGCGTTGCGCTGCTGCGCGTCGCCCTCATGGCGGATGAGCAGGATGCGGGCGGGGCGGCCGTCGATCTGGTCCACGCCCACCCACGACGTGGCCTGCACGCCGGTGAACATGAAGCTGTCGCCCGGCCACACGAAGTTGTCCGTCGCCGGCTGGGCCTGCCATGGCCCGTCGGCGCCGACCTTCTTGAAGAAGCGCGTCCCGAGCGTGACCGTCTCGCCGGTCACCACGTCCGTCGGGCCGCGCCCCTCAAAATGCTCGTAGCGCTCGTCGGGCGCCACGTAGGCGCGCTCCACGTCGGCGCCCAGGAACATCTGGTCGTTGCGATACGTGCGGCTGCTGAACTTCTCGCGCATCGACGTGAGCTGGCTCATCGCGGCGGACGCCGCGCTCAGCGCCGCGTCGGGCGCGGGCCAGCTGGACGTATCGGGTGCGGCCGAGGCGCCGACGGGCAGCGTCGGCGGCGTACAGGCCACGGCGGCGAGCAGACAGAGCGGGATCAGCCAGGCGCGCGGCATGAGGTCCTCCTGGTGGAGCGTCCGGGCGGGGATTATAGCCGAATCTCGCGGCGCTCGCGAAAACGCCCCGCCCGGCCCCCACGCCCGCCGCGCCGGTCGCGCGTCCGCGTCGCCCCGATCGCTTTGCGCGGTGGGGAGGCGCGGGTTAGAACAGTCGGGCGCGACGAAGCGGCGTGAGGAGGAGCGGTGGCGCGGTCCGCGACGAGCAGCCGTCCGGCCCGCGGCCTCGCCGGCACCTGGCCGCGCCGCGCTGGCCTCGCGCTGCTCCTTGGCGTCCTCGTGGTGATCGCCTACGGCCCGGCCGTGCCCAGCTTCTTCGTGTCCGACGACCTCGACATGCTGTCCGGCGATGCCAGCGACCTCTTCTCTCCTGCCTCGGGCTTCGGCCGCTTCATGCCGCTCGCCGCCGCCATCCACCACGCCGCAGCCCTCACCTTCGGGCTCAACCCCCTACCGGCGCACACGTTTCAGCTTGCTCTGCACGCTGCCTGCGCCGTGCTCGTGTACCTGCTCGTGCGGCAGCTAGCCGCGAGTCCGACGCGCGGGGGCAGTTGGCAGGCCACCCCGGTCGCCCTCACGGCCGCGCTGCTGTTCGCCCTGTACCCGCGGCACCACCAGGTGGTGATGTGGTTCGGCGCCGTCTCGATCGGCGCGGCGGCGGCGCTGGCGCTGGCGACGGCCGTGCTGTTCCTGCATGCGTGGCGAAGCCACGACGCGCGCGCCGGCTGGGCCGCCGCGGTCACCTACACGGCCGCGCTGCTCGCCCACGAGTCGGCCGTCGTGCTGCCGCTGCTCCTCGTCGCGCTGGCGCTCTACGAGCGGGCGAGGGGCCGCACCACGCCGCTCGCGGCCCAGCCTCCGGCCGAAGCGGCCCTGGCGCCGGACGGTGCGCCGCGCCGCTCGACCAGCGCGCCTCCGTACCCGACCCTCGTCGCCGGCCCGCGTGTCGCCGCCGCGCGGCTGCGCGCCCGGCTCGGCGCCCTGCCCGGCTGGCTGTGGGCGCTGCCGCTCGCCAGCGTGGCGCACCTCGGGCTGCTTGCCTGGGCCTACCGCGCGCGCGCCGCGGCCTACCCTGACAGCGGCTATCGCTTTCTCGGCCTGGGCGGCGATCTGGTGATCGCCCCGCTGCGCTACGCCGCGCAGCTCGTCGTGCCCCCGCCGTGGACCGAGAGCCTGGCGCTCGGCGTCGTGGGGCTCGCGCTGGGGGGGCTCGCGCTGGTCGCCGCCGGCTGCTGGGCCTGGCGTGACGATGCGACGGTGCGGCTGGGGCTCGCCTGGGCCGCGCTCGCGGGCGCGCCGTTCGTCCTGTTCGGCGTCTACGGCGTCGCCGACCGGTACTACTACCTGCCGTCCGTGGGCCTGGCCCTGGCGCTCGCGGTCGCGCTCGGGCGGCTGGGGTGGTGGCGCCTGCCGCTCGTGGCCGCCTACGCGGTGGTGGCGGTGGTGCTGCTCTTCCAGGTGGCGGGGGAGTGGCGGCTGGCCGGCGCCCGCGTGCGCGCCACGATGGACTACCTCGCCGCCTGGGCGGCCGCCGCGCCGCCAGGGTCCCCTGAGGCGGCGGCGTTCGTCGGGGTGCCGTTCAAGCGCGGCGAGCGGTGGCCGGGCAGTCAGGTGTACATCTTCTCGACGGGGCTGGTCGGTGCGGCGCACCTGGCGACGGGGTGGCCTGGGCTGCGCGTGTCCTACGTGTTCGCCGACGAGCACCCCGCGCTCGGGGCCTGGCTCGCCGCGCTGCCGGCCGCGCCCGGCCCGCCCGGCCTCGCCCTGTTCGCCCTGGACGCCACGCCGCCCGTCGATCGCTCGAACGTCCTCGGCAGCGCGCTGCCCACCCTGAGCGAGCTGCGCTGGCGAGGGGCCTCCCGCACGCCGATCGATTGGGCCAGCTACCTGGCGGCGACCGAGACGAACGGGTTAGTGCGGCGCTCTACTGACAGGTAAGGCTAGTAGTGTCCGCGCGCGCCTGGCCGGAGCAGTTCACCGGTAGCTCGGCGCCGTCGTTGCTGCGGAGCGTGCCGACCAGCGACTGGGTGTTCCCGACTGTCCGCGTCGAGAGCACGCCCTGGAAGATCGCCTCGCTGCCCATGCGGCCGGGCGGCGGCATGAAGGCCGTGCTCGTCTGTGGGCGCCCATCGGCGGACAGCAGCGAGAGGGCCGAGCCGGTCTCCAGGTCGGCGCAGTACAGGTACGAGCCGGCCGACTGGCAGTACGCCTGGCCCGACGCGAACGGCGTCGCGTGGCTCAGCGCGTAGGGGGCGCCGGAGTAGTAGAGAAGCGGCATGTAGCCGCCGTAGAGCGCCGTCGAGTCCTCGGGCGTCGCGGGGCTCTGGGCGGTCAGCGCGCGGGGGTAGCTGTAGGCGTTGCGAGTGTAGTCGTAGCCCGCACCGTAGCCATACGTGCCGTAGGCTGGCCACTGCTGCGCGGCCGCCGGCGCCACCACCGTCAGCGCGAGCGCCAGTCCTGCCAGGGCGCCGCCGAGTCGTCCGCGCATGGGAGCCTCCCTCGGTCCGGAATTCTAGTCTGAGAATAAGCCGCGGGCTGATGCGCTGTCAATTTAGCCTGCCCGTGTCGTGAGGGCGGGCCGTATAATTCCCGGCAACTGCAACACCCGGCTCCCGTGGGCGCCGCGCCGCGACGGCGCCACGGTGACGGCGCGGCAGCCGGGGAGCGAGGTCGGGCGTGGTGGCGGGCGGCATGAGGGCAATGGTCGTGCGCGCGTTCGGTGGCCCCGAGCGCATCGTGCTCGAGGAGCGCGAGCGTCCGGCGCCGAGGCCGGGCGAGGCGCTAGTGCGTGTGGCCGCGTGCGGCGTGTGCCACCACGACGTGCTCGACCGCAAGGGGCTGCTGCCCAGCGCGCGACTGCCCCAGATCCTCGGCCACGAGATCGCCGGCACGGTGGAGCGCGTGGGCGAGGGCGTCGACGCCCTGGCCCCCGGCGATCCGGTCGCGGTCTACGTCCGGACGGCCTGTGGGCGCTGCGCCGACTGCCTGGCGGGGCGCCAGGACCGCTGCCGGCACTCGCGCCTGCGCGGCTCGGGGGCGGACGGCGGCTACGCCGAGTACGTGCTCGCGGCGGCGCACAACCTGCTGCCCGTTCCGCCCGCCACGTCGCTCGTGGACGCGGCGCTGGCCGCCTGCCCCATCGGGGCTAGCCTGCAGGCACTGCGCGCCGCGGCCGTGGGGCTGGGCGACGTGGTACTGATCACCGGCGCGAGCGGCGGGCTGGGCCTGCACCAGATCCAGCTAGCGCGTCTGTGCGGCGCCGACGTGATCGCCGTCACTAGCTCCGAGGCGAAGGTCGCCGCGCTGCGCCAGGCGGGCGCGGCCGAGGTGGTGCTGGCGCCCGACCTGCAGTTCAGTGCCCGCGTCTGGGCGCTGACCGCGAAGCAGGGCGTCAGCGTGGTCCTGGACAACGTTGTGAGCACCACGCTGCGCGAAAGCCTGCGCAGCCTGGGCCAGAACGGGCGCCTGGTCGTCATGGGCAACGTGGACGTCACGCCGGTCCCGGTCGATCCAGGCCTGCTGATCGGCCGGCGGCTGCACCTGATGGGCTCCAGCGTGTGTACGCCGCGCGACCTGCGCGCGGCGCTCGACCTCCTCGCCCGCGGCAAGGTGCGCTCCGTGATCGACTCGGTCTATCCCTTTCCCGAGGCCGCGGCCGCCCACCGCCGCCTCGAGGAGCGCGGCGTCTTCGGGCGTGTCGTGCTCTCGGGCTGGTGAGGAGGCAACGGCGCCCGTGGACCAATCGCTCGTGCTCGTGCTGACGCTGGCGTTGATGGCCGTGGGCCTCGTCGGCACCGTGGTGCCCGTGCTACCTGGCATCATCCTGGTCTTTGGGGCGACGCTGCTCTACGCGCTCGCGACGGGCTTCGAGCGGGTAGGCGTGGGGCACCTGCTGCTGTTCGGCGCCCTCACCGTCCTCGCGCTCTCGCTGAGCTTCGCCTCCCACGCGCTGGGCGCGCGGGCGTTCGGCGCGACGCGCTGGGGCGTGCTGGGCGCCGCGGTCGGCCTGCTGATCGGCGTGCTGGTCGCCGGCCCCGTCGGGCTGCTGCTCGGGCCGCTGCTGGGCGCGGTGGCCTTGGAGGCGCTGAGCGGCCAGCCGCTGCGCCAGGCCGGGCGCAGCGGCCTGGGGGCGCTGGTGGGCTTCCTTCTCGGGACAGCTGCCGAACTGGCGCTGGCGCTGGTCATCGTCATCAGCTTCGTGCGCCTCACGCTCGCCTGATCCGGAGCGCCTTGTGGACGCCGTGGCCGAGTGGGGCCTGCACCTACTGAACGAACACGCCGAGTGGGCGCTGTTCCTCGTGCTGCTGCTCGAGGAGAGCGGCATCCCGTTGCCGCTGCCCGGCGACCTGGTGATGATGTTGGCGGGCGTGCGCGTCGCCCAGGGCCGCACCAACCCGCTGCTCGCCATCTTCCTCATGGAGAGCGCCACCCTCATCGGGTCGTCGGCGCTCTACTGGCTGGCCCGGCGTGGCGGCCGGCCGGTGCTCTATCGCTATGGCAAGTTCCTCCACCTGGAGCTAGACAAGCTGGAGCGCGCCGAGGACTTCCTGCGCCGCCACGGGCGCCTGGCCATCGTGGCCGGGCGGGTGATCCCCGGCCTGCGCATCCCGACCACCCTCGCCTCCGGTGTCTTCGGCGTGCCCTACTTGACGTTTCTGCCCCCCCTGGCCCTCGGGGCCAGCATCTACATTCTGTTCTTCTTCTTCCTCGGGCTGACCGCGGGGCCGGGCGTGGTGCGCGCGCTCGAAGGCCCGCACTTCCCGCTCCGCACCCTCGCCGACCTCGCCGGCGTGGGCCTCGCCGTCGCGGCCTACATCATCATCCGCCGCCGCGCCCACCTGGTCACCGCCGTCCACGCGATGCCCGAGCGCAAGCGCATCGAAACCGCGCTGATGGCCGGCCTGTTCGCCACGGCCACCATGTCGCTCGTCCTCGACCTCCTGATCAACACCCTGGCGACGGTCGGCCACACGACGCCGGCGGCAGCCCTCTTCGAGCTGGCGCGGGCCTTTGCGCGCCACTACGGCGTCCGCCCCGCGGTGGAGGTGCTCGTCGCCGCGATCGCGCTCTACGTGGTGTTGCAGCTCCTCTGGGCCGTGGCCTACAGTCACGTCGAGCGGTGGCTGCCCGAGCCCGACTGGCTCGGCGGCCTGCTCTTCGCGCTGATGCCGCTCGCGTTCTCCCTCTGGGTCGTGCTGCCGGCGCTCGGGGCGGGGGTGGCGGGGCTGTCGCTCGGCATGGGACTGGTGCCACTGGGCGGGGAGGTGATCCGCAACGGCATCTTCGGCTGGGCGCTCAGCACGTCCTACACCCTGCTGACCCGGGCGCGCGCCGCGCCACGCAAGAGCAAGGCCCCGGTGGCCCAGCAGCCGGTCTGAGCCTGGCGGGTGGGCCGCTGGGGCCCATCCCGGACCGGATTGCCCGGCGAACGAAAGGTGCGAAAACTCGGGGCGCCGCCCCTTGGTGGTTCCCCTGGCGATTTGTTAACATATTGTCAGCAGACGGTTAGCAACTGAATTTTACAGTTTACTTGGAAGTCGCCCCCCTCCTTCCAGCGGGAAAGGGCCCGTGCCGGGGTTCCGGTGCGTGGCCCTTTCTCGTGTCTTGAGCCGCCCCAACCGCTTGCTTTTGGCGGCGCGATAGGTACACTGAATCCTAGACTTCCGGGCCGCGACGCGCCCGGCGCACCGCGGGGCCGGCCGCCCCTTGCCGCGACGCCAGCGCGTTCGACAGAATGAGGGCTGGACGCGGCGCGCACCCCTGAGGCGTCCCAGCGGCCCAGCCCAGCCTGCGGCCGCGCTCGCGGCCGGCTCGTCGCCACGGGGGCGACGAGCCACGCCCGGACGACGCGCCCGGCGGCGGGGATGCCGCCACTACGCTGACACCCCGCCGCGCTGGCGGAGATTGCGGAGGATCGATCGTGGCCGTCACCCGCTCGAAGCCGCTCTCGGAGATCGAGAAGCCCAGCAACGTCCCGCCTTATGAACGCGACCCGCGCTTCGGCTCCGACGTCGTCGTGGACGTCCTGCGCGCCCTCAACCTGGAGTACATCGCCCTGAACCCCGGCGCCAGCTACCGTGGGGTCCACGATTCCCTGGTGAACTACGGCGGCAACCAGCAGCCGCAGATGATCCTCTGTAACCACGAGGAGATCGCGGTCGCCATCGCGCAGGGCTACTACAAGGCCACCGGCAAGATGATGGGCGCCTTCGTCCACAACGTGGTCGGTCTGCAGCACGCCACCATGGCCATCTTCAACGCCTGGTGCGACCGCGCGCCGGTCCTCGTGCTGGGCGGCACCGGGCCGATGGAGGCGGGCCTGCGGCGCCCGTGGATCGACTGGATCCACACCGCGAACTTGCAGGGCAACCTGGTGCGCGACTTCGTGAAGTGGGACGACCAGCCCCACGGCGTCGGCGACGTCCCCGAGTCGCTGTACCGCGCCTATCGCACCGCCATGACGAAGCCCTACGGCCCTGTCTACGTCTGCTTCGACGCCGAGGTGCAGGAGGGCACTCTCCAAGGCCCCGTCCCGATCCCGCCGGCGAGCCGCTACATGCCTGCGCCGCCCATCCCGGCGCCCGAGGAGTCGATCGAGCGCGTCGCCGAGCTCATCGCCAAGGCCGAGCTGCCCGTCATCGTCGCCGACCGCATCGGCCGCGCGCCGACGGCCTTCGCCGCGCTAGCGGAGATCGCCTCGCTGATGAGCGTGCCGGTCCTCGACGGCGAGTCCGAGGTCAGCATCGCGACGAGCCACCCGATGAACCTGACCGGCGCCTCCCGCCGTCTGCTGCCCGACGCCGACTTCGTGCTCGGGCTGGAAAACGTCGACTTCGCGGGGGCCACCTCCGTGCCACCCGTGAAGCCCGCCCGCAACGCCAGCAGCATGCTGAAGCAGGGCTGCGTGACGGCGAACATCTCCACCGACGAGCTGATCCAGCGCGCCTGGACCACCGACTACCAGCGGCTGCCCGCGGTCGACATCCCCATGCTGGCCGATCCCGAGGCGGCGCTGCCGCAGCTGCTCGCGGCCTGCCGGCGGTTGGTCGACAGCCGCAAGGTCGATCAGGCGCGGCTCAAGGCTCGCGCGGAGAGGCTCGGCCAGATTCGCCAGGAGATGTGGGCCGGCTGGCGCAAGCAGACCGAGGAGGCCTGGAACAGCCGCCCGATCTCCATCCGCCGCATGATGGGCGAGGTCTACGACGCCGTGAAGAACGAGGACTGGGTGCTCGCGCTCGGTCGCTCGTATCGCCTGGCGCCCGGCATCTGGGAGTTCAACCAGCCGCGCCAGTACTGTGGCGAGGGCGGCGGTGGCGGCCTGGGCTACGGCCCCGGCGGCGCGGTCGGCGTGGCCCTTGCCCACAAGGACGACGGCAAGCTGCCCGTCGCCATGATCGGCGACGGCGACTTCCTGATGGCGCCGCAGGCGCTGTGGACCGCCGTCCACTACAAGCTGCCCCTGCTCTGCTTCGTCCGCAACAACCGCTCCTACTACAACGACGAGGAGCACCAGCAGCTCATCGCCCAGGTGCGCAACCGGCCCGAGGAGAACGCCTGGATCGGCATGCGCATGACCGACCCGCCGCCGGACTTCGCGACGCTGGCGCGCAGCTTCGGCTGCTACGCCGAGGGCCCGGTCGAGGACCCGGACCAGCTCCGGCCCGCCATCGACCGCGCGCTCGACCAGGTCCGTCAGGGCAACGTGGCGCTCGTCGACGTCGTCGTCAAGCCGCGCTAGGGTCGCCCGAGAACGACGGCAGAGAGGCCGGGGTGGGCGCCCCGGCCTCTCGCGCCCCGACGCGTGGGGAGCAACATGGCGATGGCGCTCGAAGCCCTGCGCGAGCTGCGCGGCTACCGACGGCTCTACGCCACCACCAATCTCCTGGTACTCTGCGCCTTTCTCATCTGGGCCTACTTCTCGCTCGATCTCACCCACAACGCGGTGCCGGCCGTCGCCGTGGCGGCCTGGTCGCTGTTCACGCTCGCGTATCACGGCCTCCTGCCCGATCGGCGCTTCACCTGGCGGATGCTGTTCTACGGCAACCTGGTCGACCTCGGCTTCGCCACGGTCCTCATCTGGTTCTCGGGCCGCGAGAGCAGTCCGTTCTTCTTCGTCTACCTGCTCACCATCATGGGCGCCGCCCTCACGCTCGGCCTGCGCCAGTGCTTCGCGCTGGCCGCGCTCGCCTCTGCCCTCTACCTCGTCGTCGGCACCACCGCCCTCAGCGAGCTGGTCGCTATGCCGCAGGCCCTCTTGCAAGGCGGCGCGGCACAGGGCGCACCCGATCTCGGCGCCGTGAACCCGCGCACGCTGCTCAACCTGTCGGCAGGGATTACTCTGACGCTGGCGCGCGGCGTCGGCCAGCTCTGGGCCAATCTGGCCGCGCTCTGGCTCACCGCCTACGTCGCGGGCTTCTTCGCGCAGGAGACGCGGCGCGTGCGCGCGTCGGTCCAGGAGGCGCGCGACAAGGTCGAGGGCTTCTCGCGCATCGACTGGCTCACCGGCCTCTACAATCGCCGCCACTTCGACTACTTGCTGGCGCAAGAGGTCGCGCGCGCCGGGCGCTACGAGCGTCCGCTCTCCGTGCTGATCGTCGACTCCGACAACCTGAAGATCGTGAACGACACCTACGGCCACCAGGCTGGCGACCACCTGATTGCCACCCTTGCCAACGTGCTGCGGACCGAGATGCGGCTGTCCGACACCCTCGTCCGCTACGGCGGGGACGAGTTCGTGGTGCTGCTGCCGGACACCGAGCGGATCGGCGCGCGCTTCCTCGCCGAGCGTCTACGCGGCGCCGTCGAGGCCGCCCCGCTCGCTTGGCAGAAACAGAGTGTCCCGATCACCGTGACGATCGGCGTGGCCTCGCTGCCGACCGACGCGAGCGACGCGGCCAGCCTGATCGCCCGGGCCGACGCCGCGCTCTACGTCGGCAAGCGCGCCGGCCGCAACCGCGTCGTGACGGCCACCGAGGCGGCCGCGGCCGCCGATTCCGCCACCGACGCGGTCAGCGCGCCTGCGCGGGACGCCGATCCCACGAGCGATACAGCTCGCGCGACGGCCCCCGCCAGAGGGCCGCACGGCTCCCAACCATCCCAAGGCGGTGCGCCATGAATCCCGCGCTCAGCGCTCAGCCCTCAGCCCTCAGCAGCTCGCGGGAGCTGCTCGTCGCGGGCGGCACGGTCGTGACGCTCGACCCGCGCCGGCGCATCATCCGCGACGGCGGCGTCGCTATCCGCGACGGGCGCATCGTGGCGGTCGGCAAGGCCGCCGACCTGGCGGCGCGCTTCCCGGCCGCCGCGCGGCTGGAGGCCGCCGACCAGATCGTCCTGCCGGGCTTCGTCGACACACACCAGCACGCCACGCAGGCGCTTGCCAAGGGCATCGCCGACGACTGCACGTTCTGGCAGTGGTGCTACGAGCGCATCTTTCCGTACGACGCGGCGCTCACGGAGGACGACGTCTACCGGGGCGCGCTGCTCGTCTGCCTGGAGCTAGTCCGCAGCGGCATCACCTGCTTCGCCGATCCGGGCGGCCCGCACCCCGAGGCCGTGGCCCGCGCGGTGGCCGAGGTCGGGCTGCGCGGCGTGCTCTCGCTGCACACCTGGGACCGCTCGCCCGCGGACCGCCCGGTGCCCGAGGCCGTGCGCAGCGCGGGCGCCGAGGCCGCACTGGCCGCCACCCGCCGCCTCATGGACACGTGGGACGGCCAGGCGGACGGGCGCATCCGCATCTCCGGCGCCGTTCGCACCCTCACCAACGCCAGCCCGGAGCTGCTGCGCGGGATGCTGCGCCTCGCCCGCGAGCGCGACACGATCGTGCAGCTGCACGCGGCCGTGAACGACGACCACAACCGCTGGGTGCGGGAAGAGACCGGCCTGACCCCGATCCACTACCTGGCCTCGCTCGACGCGCTCGCCGACCGCTGGCTGTTCGCGCACTGCGCCCGTATCGACGACGAGGAGGTCGCGCTGATCGCCCGCCACGGCGCCAAGGTGGCCCACTGTCCCGGCTCCAGCCTCCACAGCGCCTACGGCAGCGTCGCCCACGGCAAGATCCCGCAACTGATCGCGGCGGGCGCAACGGTCGCGCTGGGCTGCGACGCGGTCGCCAGCAACAACCGCATCGACATGTTCCAGGAGCTGTTCCTGGTCGCCGGCGGTCAGAAGGACGCCCACCGCGTCGGCACCGTCTTCCCGGCCGAGCAGGCGCTAGAGATGGCCACCCTGCGCGGCGCCGAGGCGCTGCTCGCGGCCGACCAGCTGGGCTCCCTGGAGGAGGGGAAGCGCGCGGACCTGGTCCTGGTGGACGCCCGCGCGCCCAGCCTCACGCCGCTGCACGAGTTCTCGCTCGTGCCCAACCTCGTCTACTGTGCCAGCAAGCACGACGTGCGCACGGTCGTCGTCGACGGCCAGGTCGTCATGCGCGACCGCCAGTTTCCCCACCTCGACGCCGCCCGCATTCAGCGCGAGGCGCAGGCCGCCGGCGCGCGGCTGATGGAGCGTCTGCAGCTCCCGGTCGCCAGCCGTTGGCCGTGGGAATAGCGGCGGCGACCGCGACGCCGGCCCGCGTGGCGCCGCGCCCGGCCGCCCGCCGTCACGCCGGCCAGCCCTCGACCGCCTGCGCCACCTCGCGTACGACGCGGGGCAGCTCGCTCTCGGGCGCATAGCGGTGCAGCAGCTTGTGGCGCGGCGTCTGGAGCCCGAGCGCGGAGTCGACGAAGTAGGCGTCGACCATCACCGTGCGCTCCCGCTGCCCGTGCGCCACGAGGACCATCAGCGTCCCATCTTGGCCGCTCGGGTCGCGCGCGGGACCGCGCAGCTGTACCCAGCTATGCTCGGCCGAGCTGCCGCGCAGGGCCAGGTGAAAGCCGCGCTGGCCGAAACTGCCGAGGCACTGTTGGACGAGGTGCCGCAGCAGCGGATCGCGGCGCCGGTCGGGGACGGCCTGACTTCTCTCCATCTGGTACCCCCGTCCCGGCGCCGGCCGCCCGGCGCAACAGTTCGCCCTCAGTATGACCGCCTGGCGCGCGGCGGGAGGCGCCGTGGGGTTAAGCGCCGGTTGTGAAGGCCGCGCCCCGGCGGCGCAAGCGAATACTTGACCGCCGCCCAGGCCGCACGGTACACCGCTGGCGGCATACTTCTTGCCCGGGTAGAGGGGCGCCCGGCCGCGCACCTTGCCCTAGGAGAGCCCGATGGCGCAGCCGCCTCCTCCGCCTCCCGCGCCGCCCCCCCCATTTCAGGATCCGGACGAGCCAGAGCGCTCGCGGCTGCTCACCCGTGTGCTGCCCATTGCGGCGACCGCCCTCGTGGCCGGCATTCTCCTATGGGCGCTGTTCGGCCGCAACCTGGGCAGCCCGCTAGTCCAGGTGAGCCCAACCGCCACGCCGACCGCCCCACGCGCGACGCTCACGCCGCTCACCACGTCGGTCGCGCCGGCCAGCCCGCCCGCGACGGTCCTGACGACGATGGCCCCGCTGCCCAGCGGGCCGCCGGGGACCGTGTCGCCGCCCGGCAGCCCACCGCCCGGCTCGCCGCCGCTCCCGACAGCCGGCTTGCCGTCCGGCCCGCCCCCACTTCCGTCGGCCGGGCTGCCGTCCGGTGTGCCCCCGCCCCCGCCGAGCGGGCTACCGTCCGGGCCGCCCCCCCTGCCGACCAGCGCGTTGTTCCCGCCGGGCGGGTCGGCCGGCGCCACGTCGCTGCCCGGCCTGCCCTCGCTCGAGCCCGGTGCAGTGCCGCCTATCGGGGCCGCGACCCAGCCGCCGCTGGCCGCGCCCTTCCCGACCAGCGCCGCTAATCTGCCGCCCGAGATTCCGGCCCGCCCGCCCCCCCTGCCGCCCGAGATCCCGGCCATTCCGACCCTCATGCCGACGGTGGCCCCGCTGCCCACGTCGCCCCCGCTGCCGTCGCTTCCCCCACTGCCACCCGTCCCGCCCACGCTCGCGCCGCCGCCGCTGCTGCCCACGGTGCCTGCTGAGGGCGGACCGGGCGTGTTCGGCGGCGAGAGCGGTCCGTCAACCTCGGACCTGATCGGCACGCCGGGGCCAGCCGGGATAGCCGGTGCGCCCGGCGAAGAGTTCGTGACCGGGCCAGGCACGCCCACACTGACGCCGATTCGCATCGCCTCGGCGACCCCGACGCCGACGACCACGCTCACCCCGACGGCGACCGCCACACAGACCCCGACCGCGACCGTCACGCTCACGCCGGCCCCGATCGCCACCGCCACCCTCGTCGCACTGCCCCCCACGCTGCCCGCGCTCCTGCTGACGGGCACGCCCGCGCCCGCGCCCGCGTCCCCGCTCTCGGGGACGGGTACGCCCGCGCCGAGTCTGCCTCGCTAGCGCGACCCAGCCGCGCCTGCACGCCGCTCCGCCCGCTTCCCCGTGCTCGGCCCGTGCCAGCGCCGGCCGGGCGGCGCGCGGTTGCGGGGGGTCGCGCGGGTGCCGTACAATCGAGACGTACTGCCGAGGGGCGCGTAGCTCAGCTGGTTAGAGCGCACGGTTCACATCCGTGAGGTCCGGGGTTCGAGTCCCTGCGCGCCCACCCTCTCGGCGCTCTCCGCGGGCGCCACAGTCAGCCCCGCGCGCCCCGGAGCGCGACTCGCCGCCAAGACTCCAAGCGCCGACTCGTCTCGGCGTCTGAGCGCGGAGGCCCCCGTGGCGATCTTTCTGGACTCCGCCCAGCTTGACGACGCTCGCGCGGCCGCGGCGACCGGCGCGGTCGCGGGCATCACCACCAATCCCACCCTGCTCGCCGCGGTCCCTGAGCCGCGTGAACAGGTGCTCGCCGCGCTCTGCGCCGCCCAGCCGGGGCCAGTTTTCTGCCAGCTGGTGGCGTCCGATGCCGAGAGCATGGTGGCCGAGGCGCGCCGCCTGCACGCGATCTCTCCCGAGCAGATCGTGCTCAAGGTGCCGGCAGGTCTGGAGGGCGTGCGCGCTATCAGTCGTCTCGCCCCGGCGCTCCCCTGCGCGCTGACCGCCGTCTACGCACCGGGCCAGGCCTACCTCGCGGCCATGGCCGGCGCGCGCTACGTCATTCCCTACGTGAACCGTGCGTCGCGCCGTCTCGGCGACGGCATCGCGCTCGTGAGCGCGCTGGCGGCCACCTGTGCCGCCGCCGGCACCGACACTGCGGTGCTGGCCGCCAGCCTGAAGACGCCCGACGAGGTTACGGCGGCGCTGCTGGCTGGGGCGCGCCACGTCACGCTTCCCTGGCCCGTCATCATGGCGCTCGCCGAGCATCCGCTCTCGGCCGAAGCCGTCGCCGAGTTCGCGCGGGCCGCCGCGGCCGCGTCGCGCTAACAGATGCCTGGCAGCCAGCGCGCCACGCGCCGCGTATAGGTCGCGTACTCCTCCCCGAATAGGGCATGGAGCTGCGCCTCGTCGGCCAGCACCCGCTGGTGGAACCACGCCGCCACGACGAGGACGAGCAGCGCACCGCGCGGCGAGCGCAGCGTGACCGCCAGGCCGGTCAAGTACAGCAGGTGCCCCAGATACATCGGGTTGCGAACGAGGGCGTAAGGGCCGCTCTCGACCAGGCGCTCGGGCGGCACGTCGGGGCCAGGCCCGCCGCCGCCGCGCGGGCGGCGGTAGCTGCCACACCAGCGGTACTGCAGGTAACCCCAGGCCATGAGCGGCAGCCCCCGCGGGTCGACGGCCGGGGGACCGCGCCTCAGCAGCGTCTCCACCGCCACCAGGGCCGCTGGATAGAGGACGAACGTGCGGAACGGCGTCGCGCGGAGCCGGCGGCGCGCGAGCGCCAGTGCGCCGCCGGCCCGCGCCTGATCCCAGGCTCGTGCCATCATCCCTCCCTTGCCCGCGCATCGCGTGGTTGTTACCTACCAGTTACCGGCCGCAACCTGCCAGTTGACCATCCGGCCCTACGATGCAGCCATCACCGCCGGCCGCGCCGGCTGGCGCAGGAGGAGGGGCGAATGATCGCGCTGACCATCTATCTGACGGTGTTCTTTGGCTCGGCGATCCTGTTGATCCTGTACATCAACCGCGACGTCGTGGCCGAGGACAAGCGCTACACGGCCGGGATCCCCGACTACGTGCCCGAGGCCCCCCAGCCTGCCGAGGCCGTCGGGACCGCGACGCGCCGCGCCGCCTAGCCACGCCCGGGCACTCTTGGCTGGATTCCGAAGATGATGTGGCTGCACCTGCCACGCTATCCTCGACCATAGGCTTACGCGGACGGGACCGGCGCTGAGCCGCGACCGCCGCGAGTGCGACGGGCGCGTTGACGCGCCGCGCGCCCGTCGTTACAATCCCGGCCGTGCGCGCCCCGCCTGCCACGGCGTCGGCTTGCGCCTGCCGCCCGGCTCCGGCCTCTCTCAGGGCCGGGCCGCGCGAGCACTCGCGTCCGGAGCAGGCATGGCTCGTTTGTCGCTCACTCTCGCCGCGGGCAACGTCGATCGCGTGCGGCCGATCATCGACGGCCGGGTGCAGCCCGAGGGCATCGACCTGAACTACATCCCGCTCGACGCCGAGGAGGCGTTCTGGCGGATGACGCAGTTTCAGGACTTCGACGCCTCGGAGATGTCCGGCACGGCCTACATCATCGAGCGCTCGCGGCCGGCCCCGCGGTTCATCGGCATCCCCGTCTTCACGTCGCGCGCCTTCCGCCACGACGCCATCTACGTTCATGCCGACTCCGGCATCATGCGCCCCGAGGACCTCCGCGGTCGCCGCGTTGGCCTGCCGGAGTACAACCTCACCGCCTGCGTGTGGATGCGCGGCATGCTGCGCCACGAGTATGGCGTGCTGCCGACCGAGATTCAGTGGCGCGTGGGCGGTCAGGAGCAGCCCGGGCGTAAGGAGCGCGCCGAGGTGAAGCTGCCCGCCGATCTCGACGTGCAGCCGATTCCGCCCGACCAGACGCTGAACGCGATGCTAGAGCGCGGCGAGATCGACGCGCTGATGGCGCCCCGTATCCCGCGGCCGTTCGCGGAGGGCTCGCCGCGCATCCGGCGCCTGTTCGCCGATCCCTGGAGCGTCGAGGAGGACTACTATCGCCGCACGCACATCTTCCCGATCATGCACCTGATCGTCCTGCGGCAAGAGTTCTACGCGGCGCACCCGTGGACGGCCCAGAGCCTGTACAAGGCGTTCGTGCAGGCCAAGGCGATCTGCCAGCGCGAGATGTACGACGCCACGTCGCTACGCGTGGCCCTGCCCTGGATCCTGCGCGAGATCGAGCGCGACCGGGCGGTGATGGGCACTCACGACGTGTGGCCCTACGGCCTGGAGGCGAGCCGCCCGACGCTCGAGGCGATGGTGCAATACCATGTGGAGCAGGGGCTGATCCCGGAAGCGCTCCCCCTCGAGAGCCTCTTCACCCCCGCCACGCTCGACGAGTTCCGGATCTAAGAGGAATCGTTACCCACGGTGGGCCGACGCGTCGAGCGCGCGGGCCAGCGTAGTCGCGTCGACGGGCGGCTCCGTGCCGATGGCGGCCGAGCCGGTCAAGCCCACGTCGTCGCCGCGCGAGAACACGACGATGGTGGCGTCGCCTAGCGGCTGGCCGCTGGTCGTCGCGAGCTGATAGCGGTACGCCACCCGCTCGTCGCCCACGTCGCTCGCGTCGAGCCGTTCGTAGCCGGCCAGCTGCACGTCGCTGCCCAGGTCGTCTGCCATCAGGCCGATCGCCTGCGCGCTCCAGCGGTCCAGCTGATCCACGTTCAGCGGCCACCGCGACACGAACTCAGCGCTCCAAACCAGGCCGCGCTCGGCCCCGGCGTCGCGCCGGTAGAGCTGCTCCTGGATCGGAGTGTCCCGCAGGGTAAATCCGAGGGTGCCACCGGCCTGGTAGCCCGAGGCCGCGGCATCTATCGCGATGTTCGCGGGGAGCGAAGCCAGCGCCAGGTGCTCTTGCGCGATCGCACCCGAGGGCTGCGCGAACGAGCAGCCCAGCAGGAGCAACGGCAGCGTACTCACCGTCGCCGTCCGTACCCATCGCCGAATCGTCTGCCCGCGCATGGCTCCCGCTCCAACCGCGCTGCCTGGTGGCTAGTGCCAGAATACGCGGCCGGCCGCGACCCCGACTGTCAAGTCCCGCACAGCGCTGGTGTGAATCGCTTCACACAGCTTAATCTGGTCTACAGAATTATCGGTCGCCGTACGATTTTTTTTCTGGATTTTTTGGCGCCGCCTGCTTACACCCGCTTCCTCCCTATACAGCAGACTGTGGGCCAGGTGGCCGCTCGCTACTGGCCAAGGCGAGGGCAGCCTGGGGACGGCAGCCCGTGGCCGGCGGCGAGGCGCGACCGGTTGACAGGGCTACCCGCGCCCAGTACACTCGCAAGGTGCCGCCCGCTTAGCGCCCCCGGTGTCGGATTTTCGTGACCTCTTTGTGACGGCCGGCCGCTAGCGGCGATTCGCGGCCCCAGCCTGTTTTCGCGCGCCGATTAGGAGGCCTCGTATGCAGTCTGTGCCCTGGCGCTGGCTGGCCTGTGGCGCTGCCGTGCTGTTAGCCCAGGCGGCCTGCGCGCACCCCCTCGCGCTCCCTACCGCCCACGCGCCCGACGCCCAAGCGTCCCAGATGCCGCCTGCACCGCTCGGCCGCCTCGAAGTGTCGCCCGCCAAGACCGAGGTGCTCCAGACCGTGTCCCTGGCGGCGGATGGGCTGCCCCCCGACACGACTGTAGCGCTCACCTGGCAGACGGTGGACGGCGGCTGGCAGATCGCCGACTACTACAAGTTCCTCGGCAAGCGCTTTCAAGCGGCGTCGCGCCCCTGGGGCGAGGCGCGCACCGATGCGAGCGGCCGCCTGGACATCACGCTGACGGTGCCCGAGGATTACGGCGGCGTGCACGAGATCGTGGCCAGCGTTGACGGCGTGCCCGTGGCGCGCGGGGCCACGGAGGTCGTGCAGAGCTTCGAGATCTCGGCCACCGCGGGCGCGATCGGCTCGCCGATCGCGATCACCGCGCGCGGGCTCGGCTGGCAGACGATGGAGAGCACCTGGGTGCTCACCTGGGACAACCACGAGGTAGGCTGGGTGTCGGCCGTGGATACGCGCGGCACGGCCGTCGCGCGGCTGCGGGCGGCTGGCCCGGTCGGCCCGCACTACCTGAAGCTGTGGTCGGGCTGGCAGGGGCAAGCGTACATCAACCACCAGCAGGCGCCGACCTGGTATCTGCCGCGCCCCGAGTGGACCTTCGTGACGACCGACGACCAGCCCGAGCTGGCTAGCTACGTGGAGCCGTACCCCGATCAACGGCAGTTCGCGTTGACGGCGCTGCATGGCGAGAGCGGAGCCAGCGTGACGCCGGCTCAGGGGCCGATCTTGACTGAGGCCACCGTCACGGCCCGCGGGCTGCCGCCGGACAGCGACGTCAGCATTGTGTGGGAGCGGCAGCTGGGCAATCGGGTCGAGGCGGCCGGCTTCAAGCCGGACCAGCTGACGCTGGGCGCGGCGCACGTGGACCGCGACGGCACGCTGCGCTACGCCTTCACGGTGCCCGACGACCTCGGCGGCGCGCACCCGATCCGCGTGCTGGCCGCCGACGGACGCGAGCTGGCGAGCGCGGCATTCGCCGTGGAAACGAGCCTGGTGAGCGTCACGCCGTCGGTCGTCGGGCGCGGCGAGACCTTCGCGATCCAGCTTAAGGGGGTTGGTTGGACCGAGTACGACAACATCCTCAACCTGACCTACGACAACGCTTACCTCGGCTACGCCTGCGGCTTCACTAGCCAGGGCGACGTGCTGGTCACTCTCACCGCCACCGGCGCGCCGGGAGTCCACACCATCGATTTCTATCCCGGCCTGTTCAAAGGCCCGCCCGACATGCCGCAGCAGCTTTATCGGCTACCCCAGCTCACCTACCTCGACGACCATCCCGGCAATCGCTTGCCAGCCGTGCGCGTGACGATCGAGGTGGTCGACGACTAAGCTGTCGTCCCAGGTTGGTGTGGACGTGTGGCTTCGCCCAACATCCACACCATGCCTGGCCAAGTGCTTCGCTAACGCAAGCTGCAACTGAAGGAGGGGATATGCGCGCAATTCTCGCTCTAGCGGCGTTGCTCGTGGCCAGCCTGCCCGGCGTGGCCGCGGCGGCACCCGCGGCCCAGGGCGCCGCGGGCAGCCCGGCGGCCGCGCCCAACACGCCGGCGACGCCGGCCGCCACGCCGCCGGTCCCCGTGGCGGCCGTCCCCGGCGGCGGCCTGCTGATCCAGTCCGACCTGGTCATCGGTGCGCCCGGCCCGTGCGTCCTGCAGAGTCGCTTCCATCCCGGCGACCGCGTGGTCTTCCGCGCCAAGGTCTACGATGCCCAGACCGGGCAGCTCGTGCCCAACGCGCAGGTAGCCGTGCGCCTCGAGGACGGCACCACGCTCAACATGATGTACGGCGCGCACCCGCCGCCGGACGTTGCGCCCGCGATGGACGAGTACTGGACCGCCGTCTGGGCGATCCGTCCGGACACGCCGATGGGCATCGTCCACTACACCATCGACGCGGCCGACGGCGCCCGCACGGGCCACTTCGAGCCCTTCAACAACATGACCTCGCTGCTCACCGTCGTCCCGGCCGAGAGCTAAGCCCGACCTGCCCCCGGCCCCCTCCCAACGCGGGAAGGGCGAGGACCGGCCCCCCCGGCCCCCTCCCAATGTGGGAAGGGGGAGCGCCGGCGGTTCGCGTAACCGGCGCCCCCCTTCCTTCGAAGGGACGGGGGGCCAGGGGGGTTAGGCCCACTACCTCCGCCGGCGATCCAGCTCTTCCCAGATGGCCGCGGGCGTCAGGCCGCTGGCGGCCAGCAGCACCAGCGAGTGGAACCAGAGATCGGCTACCTCCCAGGTGATCTCGCCGTGGTCGCCGTTCTTGGCCGCGATCACGACCTCGGTGGCCTCCTCACCGATCTTCTTCGCGATGCGGTCGACTCCGGCGTCGAGCAGCTTCGCCACGTACGAGCCCTCGGGCCGCAGGCGCTGCCGCTCCTGGATCACCGCGAAGAGCGTCTCTACGGCACGGCCGTCGAGCGGCGCCGCCGGTCCGGGGTCCGGAGCCTCGGCAGCGGCCAGCGCGGCCGTGGCTGGCTCCGCCGCCGGCGTCGGGCGCACGTCCGCCGCCTCCAGCTCGTTGAAGAAGCAGCTCACCGCGCCCGTGTGGCAGGTCGGCCCGGCCGGCTCCGCCTCCACGAGCAGCGTGTCGCCGTCGCAGTCGACGCGGATGGCCCGCACGTTCAGGTAGTGGCCCGACGTGGCGCCTTTGTGCCACAGTTCGCGGCGCGAGCGGCTCCAAAACCACGCCTGGCCGGTTTCCACCGTGCGCTGCACCGACTCGCGATTCATGTACCCGACCATCAGCACCTCGCGCGTCGTCGCGTCCTGCACCACGGCCGGAATCAGTCCATTCGCGTCGTATTTCAGCATCTGCGCTCCCGGGGCCTTACTGCCGAACCGGCACGCCCTGCTCGGCAAGAAAACGCTTCACGTCGGCGATGCGGTAGGTGCTGTAGTGGAAGATCGACGCGGCCAGCACCGCGTCCGCCCGGCCGGTGGTCACGGCCGCGAGCAGGTGCTCTGGCCGCCCCGCGCCGCCCGAGGCGATGACCGGCACGGGGACCGCCGCCGAGATCGCCGACGTCAGCGCTAGGTCGTAGCCATCCTGCGTGCCGTCCGCGTCCATGCTCGTCAGCAGGATCTCCCCCGCCCCTAGCTCCGTCACGCGCACGGCCCACTCCACGGCGTCGATGCCGGTCGGTCGTCGCCCGCCGTGGGTGTACACCTCCCAGCCGTCGCCCGCCGCGCGCCGCTTCGCGTCGATGGCGACGACGATACACTGGCTGCCGAAGGCATCGGCGCCCCGCGCGACGAGGCTCGGATCGGCCACGGCGGCCGAGTTCACGCCCGTCTTGTCGGCGCCCGCCCGCAGCATCCGGCGCATGTCCTCGACGGAGCGAATGCCGCCCCCGACCGTGAGCGGGATGAAGACGCGCTCGGCCGTCCGCTCCACCACGTCCACCATCGTCTCGCGCGCGTCGCTCGACGCGGTGATGTCCAGGAACACCAGCTCGTCGGCGCCCTCGGCGTTGTACAGCGCGGCCATCTCGACGGGGTCGCCCGCATCGCGCAGGTTCACGAAGCTGACGCCCTTCACCACGCGGCCGGCCGTCACGTCCAGGCAGGGGATGATCCGCTTGGTCAGCATAGTGTCTCACAGGGCCGGGCGGTCACTGCCGAGCCGCGCGTCGCCGTTCAGCACTCAGCACACCGTACGGCCGCCAGCGCCTCGTCCAGGCGCACCGCGCCGTCGTAGAGCGCTTTGCCGACGATGGCGCCCTCGGCGCCGAGCGCCCGGAGCCGCCGCAGGTGCTCGACGTGGGCCACGCCGCCGGAGGCGATGACGGGCACTCGGGCCGCCGCAACCACCGCCGCCAGGCTGGCGTAGTTCGGCTCCGTGAGCGTGCCGTCCCGCCCGATATCCGTGAAGATGACGCGCTGCACGCCCCAATCGGCCACCTGCGCCACCAGCGTGGTCGCCGCCACGCTGGACCCGCTCAGCCAGCCGCGCGTCGCCACCAGCCCGTCGCGCGCGTCCACGCCCAGCACCAGGCGCGGCCCCAGCGCGGCCGCCAGCTCCCGCGCCAGCGCGGGGTTCTCGATGGCCGCCGTGCCCACGATCACGCGCTCGGCCCCCGCCGCGAGTGCCGCCTCCGCGGCGGCGCGCGTGCGCAGGCCGCCGCCGAACTCCACGGGGATCGCCACGGCCGCCGCGATGGCGGCAAGCGTGGCCAGGTGTGCCGGCGCGCCCGCGCGGGCACCATCCAGGTCCACGACGTGCAGGCGCGGCGCGCCGCCGTCCGCCCACGCCCGCGCCACGGCCACCGGATCGTCGCCGTAGACCGTCTCGCGCGCGTAGTCGCCCTGGTACAGGCGCACGGGCCGGCCGCCGCGCAGGTCGATGGCGGGAATTACCTCGAAGTGTCGAGTCACGCAGTGATTATAGAGGACCGCCGGCCCGGCGCCGCCGCGCCGGCTAGCTGCCCGCCACCTGCCGCACGAACCCGCTCTGCTCTAGCTCGCGCAGCAGGTGGTCGTCGTAGAAGTCCTGCGGCGGGATGTCCTTCGCCTTCGGGTCGGTGTCCACGAGCGCGTACTGGACGACCGTCTCCATCGCCTCGCGCGTCGGGTAGGGCGGCATGTCGTAGCGCTTGCTGAAGATCTCCCACGTTTGCTCGGCCACGTCGCGGTCGTCGAGATTCGTGTACTTGGCGATCACGCTGGTGCCGCGCTCGCGGTCCGTCCGCAGCAAGTGGACGGCCTCGACGTAGGCTTTCAGGTACTTGCGGACTGTATCCGGATTGCTGGCGACGTAGCTCTTGGTGCTCACCGTCCCGCCAAACGGCCAGGGGATGCCCAGGTCGGCTAGATCGACGAGGATGTGCATGCCGGCCTTGAGCGCTTCCAGGTGGTTGGGCGGGCCGGAGATGGCGGCGCTGACCCGGCCGGCGACCAGCCCCGCGATCGTCTCGGGCACCCCGCCGGTTTGGAGCACCTGCACGTCCTGGTCGGGCTCCAGGCCGGCCTTCCGCAGCGCCAGCCGCATGAACGTGTCCGTCAACGTGCCTAGCCGCGTGACGCCTGCCGTCTTGCCCCGCAGGTCGTCCAGCCGCTGTATCTCTGGCCGCGCGAGGACGAACAGCACGGGCCGGTTCACGGCGCTCGTGATCCAGACGACCTCGCCGCCCTGCACGTACGCGCTCATCGACGCGGGCGCCGCTAGCTCGCCGAACCGAATCTCGCCGGAGAGCAGCGACTGAATCATCGTGGGTCCGCTGGCGATGTAGGTGATCTCGGCGTCCAGCCCGTACTTCTCGAAGAGGCCCGCCTCCTTCGCCATCCACGGCGCGGCGAAGCCGCCCGAGGGAGTCGCGTAGGCCACCCGCACGTGCTCCAGCGATGGCGGCGCGGTGGGCGCGGCGGTCGGCGCTTGGGCCGCGCCGACCGTGGGCGCCGACGGCGCATCGGCCCGCGGCGGCGCGGCGCCCGACGGCCCGCAGCCCGCCAGGACCAGGGCCACGATACCGAGCAGGGCAAGTCGCATGGCGATCCCCCCGTGTAACGGCGTCGCCGCCGGGCAGGCGTGTGCCGCGCCGGGACGTTACGCCATTATATCCAGGCCCCGGCCCGGCCGCCCGGCGCGTTGACGCGGCGGCGCGGGCATTGGACAATAAGGCTCGGCGGGACCGCGCTCGGGCGCCGATCTGCCCCGCCGGGAAGGACCACCGGATGATCGTCGATTGCCACACGCACTACCTGCCGACACCCCTATTGGAAGCGCTGCGTGCCGCTAAGGCGGGTACGCCGATGGGACCGTTCCTCGCGCACCCGCTCGACCGCCTCGACGAGCAGCTGCGGATCCTCGACGCCGAGGAGATCGACCGCGCCCTGCTCACCTACTCGATGCTGCTGGAGCCGGCTATCGCCGCGGCCGGCATGTCGCGGGCGGACGGCGTCCGGCTCGCCAACGACGCGATGGCCGCCGCCATTCGTCAGTTCCCCGACCGCTTCCTGGGCGCCGCGGCGGTCGACTCCGCGGCCGGCGCGGCGGCCATCCCGGAGCTCGACCGCGCGGTCGGCCAGCTCGGCATGCGGGCCGTCCACATGGTCACGAACTACGATGGCGTGTTTCTCGATTCGCCCACGTTCTGGCCGATCTACCGCCGTGCCGAGGAGCTGGGCGTGCCCGTGATGGTCCACCCCACGGGGCCGAAGGGCTGGTCGGCACTCCAGGCCAACATGGAGGCCGACTGGATCGCCGCCGAGCTAGGCTCGCCGCTCGACACGACGCTGTCGATTGCGCGCATGATCATGCGCGGCGTCTTCGACGAGTTCCGCCAGCTCCGCATCTGCTTCTGCCACCTGGGCGGCTTCATGCCCATGCTGGCCGGGCGGCTCGACACCAACTACGAGATGTACCGCACGGTCCTCGGGCCGGAGGGCGCCAACGCGCTCGGCGTCATGCGGCGGGCCAGCGACTACTTTGGGCGCTACTATGTGGACATCCACTCGATGGACACCCCGGCCATCGAGTGCGCGCTGAAGACCGTGGGGCCCGACCGGATCGTCTTTGGCTCGGACTTCCCGTACAACCCGCCCACCGTCGGTATTCGTTTTGCCAAGGAGCGGCTAGCCGCGCTCGACGCGCCCCAGGCCGTGAAGGACCGCATCGCGCGCGAGAATGCGCGGGTGCTACTGAAGCTCTGAGCCAGCTACAATGAGGTTATGATGCTAGCTCTTGAGCGTCTGCGCGTCTGGCGCCGCCGGCGCGGGCGCCGTGCGCGGGCCGCCACGCGCGCGTGCCGCCGCGCCGCCGCGAGCTGCGTCCTGCTCGGGGCGCTCGCCGCGGCCTGTGGCCCGTCCGCCGCGGCCGGCCCGCCGGCCCCCTCGCGGGTTGGCTACGAGCGGCTGCAACAGGCCTACGCTGTGTGGCAGCTGCTAGACCGCGCTCGGGAGACCACGGCGCAGCTCAAGACCTGGCGAGAACTCGATCCCGAGACGGGCAGCAGCTGGGACTACGCCATCCCGAATCGCAGCCATTACCGCTTCTTCGCCATGGACGGGCAGCTACATGAGGGCTACGAGAGCGACGAGACCGACTGCTGGCTGCGCGACGACGGCGCCTGGGACCGGCGGCCGATCGGCCGCCGGCCGCCGGTGGCCGCGGCGCTGGCCGACGACCTGTTTGGCGGCGCGGTGCGCATTGTCGCCGAGGATGTCACTGACCTCGACGGCGTGCCAGTACAGGTGGTGCGCTTCAGCCAGCGGGCCGGCGACCGCCGCTGGTCCACGCTGGCGCAGGACCGCGAGGTCCGGGTCTGGATCGCGGTCGACGACGCGCTGCCCCGCCGCGTGGAGGTCGCCACCCCCAGCTTCGCCGCCCCGGAGCGCTCCAGCGTCCGTGTGTTGAGCGACTTCGACGAGCCGCTCGACGTCGACTCGCCCTGCTCGTAGCGGCGCCGCGGCGGCCGGGCGCCGCGGCCGGAGCCCTGCGACTGCTCACCGCGGACCGGCGACAAGGAGGCGCCGTGCTCGTCGAGTGTGTGCCCAACTTCAGCGAGGGACGCGACCGGGCGACGATCGCCGCTCTGCAGGACGCGGTGCGGAGCGTCGACGGCGCCCGACTCCTCGACACGCACTCCGACGCCGATCACCACCGGACGGTGCTCACCTTCGCGGGTCCGCCGGGCGCCGTCGCCGAGGCGGCGTTTCGCGCGGTGCGCGAGGCAGCCGCGCGCATCGATCTGCGCGCCCACCGCGGCGTTCACCCGCGTATCGGCGCCGCGGACGTGGTGCCGTTCGTCCCGCTGGGTGATGCGCCCATGGCGCTCTGCGTGGAGCTAGCCGTCGCGCTCGGTGCGCGGCTCGGCAGCGAGCTGGGCCTGCCCGTCTACCTGTATGGCGAGGCCGCGCGCCGCCCCGAGCGCCGTGTGCTGGCGAACGTGCGGCGAGGCGAGTACGAGGCCCTGGTCGCCGCGATCGCCAGCGATCCTGCCCGCACGCCGGACTTCGGCCCGGCGGCGCTCGGTCCCGCCGGCGCTGTCGCCGTGGGCGCTCGCGGTCCGCTCATCGCCTTCAACGTGCTGCTCGGCACGCCTGATGCGGCCGTCGCCCGGGCCGTCGCCCGCGCCGTGCGCGCCTCCAGCGGCGGGCTGCCTGGCGTGCAGGCGCTCGGCGTGTCCTGCTCGCGCCCGGGCGCCGTGCAGGTTACCATGAACCTCACGATCCCCCGCCAGACCGGCCTCTGGGCCGCCTTCAGCGCCGTTCAGGCCGAGGCGGCCCGGCGCGGCGTCGCCGTGCTGGAGAGCGAGCTAGTGGGCCTGGTGCCCGCCGAGGTCGCCCTGGACGCCGCGGCGAAGGCGCTCGCCTTGCCTCGGCTCGGCCCGCGCCAGGTGCTCGAGCTAGCCTACGCCTGGCCCACGGGCGCATGGCCCGACGCGGTGGCGCCCCGCGACGCCGCGGGCGGCCCCGCGGGCCTCGAAACCGCCTGAGAGGAACCTGCTCATGGCCGACGCCACCGCTCCCCAGCCGGCGCCGACGCCCGACCCCGCCGTCGTGGACGCCGTGCGCCGGGTCTACGACGATCTGAAGACCCTGCTCGCCCGCGACGACCTGCCGCCCGGCTTGCGGCGCAACGCCGTGCAGGCGCTGTCCGCCGTCTGGATGATGATGGGCGACCTCGCCCTCGACTACGAGATGCTGTACGACCTCGGCGTCTGACGCTAGCGGTTCCCCGGCGGGGGCGGCGTGGCCGTCGGCGTCGGCGAATGCCAGGGGCGAGCGGTGGGGAACACCACCGGCGTCGTGGCCGGCGGCTGCCAGCGCCGCGCCGTCGGGCGAGGCGGTACGGGCGTCGCGGTCGAAGTGGCGCTTTGGGTGGGCGTGGCGGTCGGGGCCGCGGCCGCTGCCAGCAAGTAGTCGTACACCGCGCGTGTGAGCGCCGCCTCCGCCTCGACCACCGCGCCGTAGTCCCACGCGTCCTCGGCCAGCAAGGCGATGACGAACGGCGCGTCGGGCGCGTACACGATCCCCACGTCGTGGACGATCCCGCCCAGGTTCCCCGTCTTGTGGGCCACGCGCGTGCCGGGCGGCAGGTGCGCGGGTAGGCGGTCGTTCACCCGCTGCTCCAGGAGCAGGTCACGCATGGCCGCCGTGCTGCTGTCGCTCGGCTCGTGGCCGCGCGCGATCAGCTCGAGCAGCCGTAGCATGTCGCGCGGCGACGTCGAGAGCCGGTCCCCGCCGAGGTGCGTTTCCAGCAGGTCGAGATCCCGCGCCGTCGCGTTCAGGCTCGCCCAGCCCACGCGATCGGCCAGCATGTTCGCCGTCGCGTTGTCGCTGATAGCGATCATGCGCTCCAGCGCGTCCGCGATACTCACCGAGGCCCCGACCGGCAGGTCGAGCGTGCCCAGGTCCAGATCGGCGTAGTGCGGCGTGAGGACCAGCCGCTCGGCCAGGTCGAGCCGGCCCGCGTCCCGCTGCCGAAAGACCTCGTACATGACCGGCAGCTTGAACAGGCTGGCCGCGGGGAACTCGCGGTCCGCGTTCAACAGGGCGCCCTCGCCGCTGTCGAGCGCCTTCACGGCCACGCCGAACACACCCTGCACGCCGCCTAGGTGCTGCTCCACGAGGCCTGCCAGCCCGGGCGAGACGACGAGCGGCGGCTGGTCGGGCGCCGGCTCCGGCGCCACGTCCGCTGCCTGCATCGGCAGCCGATAGGCGCGTCGTAGCGGCTGCGTCGCTAGGGCGGCCGGGGTGGCCGCGAGCGCCAGCGGGCTCGCGGTGGGCGACTCGACCTCGGCGCCGCTGGGGGTGGGCGGCTCCGGTGGCGGCTCGTCCACCTCTTGCGCCGCCGCCACCCCGGCCACGAGCCCGCCGAGCATGCCGCCGGCGCGTGCGGCTGGGGCGATGGCCGCCGGCGGGGCGACCCCAGCAGTGGCGGCGGGCCCCGGAGCGTCCGCGCGAGCCGCCCCGCGTGGGGCTGGCGTCGGGGTCGGCGCCGCGCAGCCCGCGGCAAGCGCGACGGCGAGCGCCACGCTCAGCGCCTGGCCGCGCATCGCCACTCTCGTTAGTCCGCCCACCGTGCTTCCGGTCCCCGCACCGCCCGCCGCGTCCAGCCCACGCCGAGCATGGCACCCTTGGGGCGCCGTGTCAATGGGGCTGAGCCGCCACCGCCGCGGTCCGTGACGCGACGGCGACGCGCGCCGTCGCCCCGGGACGCGGCTTTGCCCGCCATAGCCCGCGTCAGGCGCGGTACAGCGCCTCGACGAACCCGCTCGCTTCGAGCCGTTGCAGCACCGTCTGGTCGAGCAGCTGATTCGGGTCGAGGCTTGCCGCCCGCGGGTCGGCGGCGGCCGCGAGCAGCGGGGCCAGGTCGTCGGCCGAGAGGTACGGTATCCGTTCGAAATGGGGTGTTTCGCCGCTGGCGGGCGCCGATAATCCTTCGCGGGCCAGCGCCGCCGCCGTGGTGTCGGGCTGCGTCTCCACGCTGTGGATCCCCTCCAGCACACCGCGCAGGAAGCGCTCCATGATCGGCTCGCGGCTCGTGGCCAGCGGCCGCAGGGTGACGACCGCGAGATCCGGCTGCCCGCCCAGGACGACGACGTCGATGCCGTTCGCGGCCCGAGCGACCAGCGTCGCGTCGAGCGGGGTCAGAAAGATCTGCGCCGCCGAGGCCAAGAGGTAAGTGTACGCGGTGTCCGCGTCTGGCAGCGCCTGTAGCTCCACGTTCAACCCGTTGCGCGTAAACGCGCCCTCATCCCGCGCTACCCAGTACGGTAGCAGAGCCGCGGTCTTGCCGACGTAGACGACTTGCAGCGGTTCCAGCGGGGGCGCGACCTGGCGCGGCGGGTCCGCGGCCGCGGGCGCGGGCGTCGCGGCCGGGCGGCAGGCCAGTGCCGTCAGGGCGAGCAAGAGCCAGGCTGCGAGCGCGCGCTGCCCGCTACGGACGCTCACTGCGACGCCTCCGCGCCCGCGGGCTCTGGTGGCCCGGCCCTGCCCAGCAGCGCGGCCTTCTCCGTCGCCGTCAACTCGTAGCTCGCCAGAGCCGCGTCGGGGTGGGTGCGTAATAGCTCCCGAAACGCCTCGTCCCGCAGCGCGCGGTGCATGACTCGCTCGACCTCCTGAATCGCCATCGTCCCTCCGTGCCCGGTCCGCGCCGGGCTGGCCTTATAGCCTACCGCCCGGCGGCAGTATCGCGCCAGGCGCCGGGGAGTGGCACGGAACCTGCGATAGCCTAGTAGCTGCCTGCTGATCTCGAAAGGAGCGCCCGATGGCCGCGGACTCTGCCCCGCCTGCCGCGTCGTGTCCCCCCCATCACTGGCTCATCGAGCGCGACGACATGGGCCGTGACCGCTGGGCCTGCCAGAAGTGCGGCCTCGTCCGCGCCGACGGAGGGGGCCGCGCCGATACGCGCCGCCTCTCAAATGTCTGTACTTGGAGCCGCGACGAGGTCGTCCTGCTCGACGTCGATCCCGAGTAGTCGTCCCTGGTCGCGTCCCCAATCCATCGCTGTCCAGTGGCTCTCGGATCACTGTCTATCCGCCTCCCGCCCGCAGTCGTTCCCTCCTTCGCGACCGCTGCGCCCCGCCACCTCAGCCCACGGCCCTGCCTCCTGCGGCGAGCGGCGCCGCGGGGCTTGACACCTCGCGACGCGCCGCCTATCGTGGCCGCGTAACGCATCAAGCCGGCGCGGGCCGCCACCGGGCCGGCCCGCGCCGGCTCACCGTGTGGAGGAGGAGGGCACATGCTGCTTATTCGTATCGGGCCTCGCACCCTGGCGGGTCTCGGCATGGCGCTAGCGCTGCTGGTCGGCATCGCGGCCGGGTCGCTGCGCCCCGTATCGCTCGTCGCGGCCGACCGCATGGCGCCCCCGGCCAGCGCGCTCCCGGCGCCGGTCGCGCAAGCCAGCCCGCGCATCAGCCTGGAGATGGCCGAGCGGATGCTCCAGGGCGCCATCGCCTACGCCCGCGAGCACGACTATCCGAGCAGCTTCGTCGTGCTCGACGCGGGCGGCCACCTGCTCGCCTCGGCGCGCATGGACGGCGCCGCGCTGTACACCATCGAGTTTGCGCGCGGCAAAGCGTATGGCTCCGCCGTCTCCGGGCGCTCCAGCGCCGCGCTGGGCGACTCCTACCAGAACAACCCTGCTCTCTGGGGCGGCGCCGTGTCGCTCGGCTACCAGGGCCCCCTGCTGCCGTCCCGCGGCGCGCTGCCCGTGATGGTGGACGGCGTGCTCGTCGGCGCGATGGGCGGCAGCGGCGGCCCGTCGCAGGAAGACGAGAACGCCGTGGCGGCCGGGCTGGCCGCCGCCGGCTTGCAGTAGACTGGATACGGTGCCCGGACGCCCGCCCCGCCTCGGCCGGGCGTTCGGAGTCCGCGTTCGAGGATGCGCGTGGCGGAGCGGCAAGACGAGAGCCTGGCGCCCGTGCCCGGCACCGAGTGGTGCTTCGGCTGCGGGCCAGAGAACCCCCTCGGGCTGCACCCCCGGTTTCGCGCCGAGGGCACGATGCTGGTCGGCGAGTTTCGCGGGCGGCGCGAGCATCAGGGCTTTGGCGGCCTCGTGCAGGGGGGCGTGCTCACCGCGATGCTGGACGAGGTCATGGCCCACGCCGTCTGGGCAGAGGGCGTCTTCGCGGTCACCGGCCGCCTCGAGACGTTCTTCCGCAAGCCCGTGCCCATCGAGACGCCGCTGCGCGCGGAGGGCGAGGTGGTGGGGCGCCGCCCGCGTGTCTACGAGACGCGGGCCCGGCTGCTGCTGCCGGATGGCACCGTGGCCGTCGAGGGCACGGGCACGTTCGTGGAGCTGCCCGAGGGCCGCTTCGGCACCGCGCCGGCGCGCTGAGCGCGGCTCACCCCGGGTGCCGCCGCCGCGCGTAGTTCACCAGGATCCACGCGCCCACGGCGATGTAGGCCATGCTGCCAGCGGCCAGCACCGGCGAACGGCTGCCGGTCCAGGCTGCCACGAGCAGCAACGGCCCCATCAGGATGAGCACCAGCCCCAGGCAGCTCATGGGCCTCCAGCGTCCGCTCCCAGCATAGCAGACGCCAGGCGACCCCGGCGCTCGCGCCCCCTACGGCTGGTAAGGCCCAAGCTGCTGGACAGCGTAGTCCGCGAACTGGTTGTCGATCACCTTCGACAAATCGACCTTCGTCGGCACGTAGCCGTGGTCGAAGAACCAATCTTGCGCCGCCGCGATCGTGTCCGCGCGCACGCGGCCGTCCGGATCGCTCGACGGCCAGGGCATCGTGTCATACACCGCGCGGTCCTTCAGCGGCGTGTACTTCTGGAAGTAGCCGATGATCTCCTCGCGGTCGCGGCCTTTCGTGCGCGCGTCGTTGTAGTCCCGCAGCCCCCGCACGTACGCCTTCGCATAGCGCTTCGCGGCCTCGTTCTGATTCTCGCTGAACGCCTGCGAGTACATCACCGCCGCGATCTCGTCGTAGGGCACCGCTTCCGACCAGGGCTTCCAGCGTGCAGAGTAGCCGTCGGTCACGCCGAGCGCGGCGTACGGCTCGATCGACACCCCGCCGTCGATGTTGTGGTTGCCCATCGCTACGTTCATGTCGGGGTAGGGCATCGTGACGGTCTCGACGTCGTCAAGCGTTAGGCCGCCCCAGCCCAGTACGTTCGACAGGACGATCTCCGTGTTGTGTCCCTTCGAGGTGATCGCCAGGCGCAGGCCGCGCAGGTCGGCCGGCTCGCGCACGCGCCCGCTGTCGATCAGGTCCTTGCGCATCATCAGCCCGCCCGCCTCGTTGCCCGGGAAGCCCGTCCACTGGTCGAGGACGATCCGCACGGGGATCCCCTGGGCAATCGCGTTGAAGAGGCCCGACGCGGTGCCGCCCGAGAGCAGATCGACCTGCCCCGCCGCCAGCGACGGCAGCAGCTGCGCGGACGTGTCGGACGGCACGTCCTCCACGCGGATGCCCTCCTCCTCGAAGTAGCCGCGCTCCATCGCGATATAGCGGCCGCCATTCGAGATGCTCGGCGTCGTGGCCGCGCGCACCGTCACCGGCGGCGACAGCGGGCTGGGCCGCGCGGCCGCGGGCGCCGCGCTCCCGGCGGCCCCGCCGGGGCTGCTCCCCGCTGCTGTCCCATTGCCCCCCGTGCTGCCGGCGCTCGCCGCCCCGCCGGGCGCGCTCGCCGCGCTGCTCCCAGCGGCCGCTGGCGCGCTGGCCGACCCGCCGGCCGCTGGCCCCGCTGCCTGTGGCGCGCAGCCCCCGACGAGCAGGCCCGCCGCCAGGACGGCCGGCCCCACGCGATGCACGAATCGCATCATCGGCTCCTCCGTGCGCTTGCCCGTCTCCACCCGGGCAGGGCTCCCCGCGATGCTCTGCCACGCGTCCGCGAGGGCCTAGGGCTGGTAAGGCCCGAGCTGTTGGACGGCGTAGTCCGCGAACTGATTGTCGATCACCTTCGTCAGGTCCACCTTGGTCGGCACGTAGCCGTTCTCGGCGAACCAGTCTTGCGCGGCGGCGATCGTCTCCGGGTTGACGCGGCCGTCCGGGCTGTTCGACGGCCAGGGCATCTGGTCGTAGATCGCCCGGTCCTTCAGCGGCGTGTTCTTGATCAAGATCGCGATCACCTCGTCGCGATCGATGCCCTTCGTCCGCGCGTCGTTGTACGCGCGCAGCCCCCGCACGTACGCCTTCGCGTAGCGGCGGGCCACGTCGTTTCGGCCGTCGGCGAAGGCCTCAGAGTACATCTGCATCGCCGGGTTGTCGTTGGGAATCAGCTCCGGCCAGGCCTTGAACCGCGCGGCGAAGCCCTGGGCCACGGCCGTGGCCGCGTACGGCTCGATAGTCACTGCCGCATCCACCGCCTTGTTGCCCAGCGCCAGGGTCATGTCGGGATACGACAGCTCGGTGGTCTCCACGTCCGCGAGCGTCAGCCCGCCTTTCGCCAGCCCCATGGCAAGGCCGTACTGCGTCGCTTGCCCTTTTGACGTAATGGCGATGTTCAGGCCGCGTAGGTCGGCGAAGTCGCGGACGCGCCCACTGTCAATGAGGTCCTTGCGGACGATGATGCCCCCGGCGCCGTTGCCCGGGTACGCCGTCCACTGGTCCAGCACGATCCGCACCGGGATCCCCTGGGCAATCGCGTTGAACAACCCCGCCGCGACGCCGCCCGCCCCGATCTCGATCTGCCCGGCCGCGAGCGAGGGCAGCATCTTGGCCGACGTGTCCGAGCTGACGTCCTCCAGCTGGATGCCCTCCTCGGCGAAGTACCCGCGCTCCTCGGCGATGTAGCGGCCCCCGTTCGAGATGCTGGGCGTCGTGGCGATTTGAATCGTCGTCAGCTCGGCGGGCGCGGTCGGCGCCGCCGTCGGTGCGGCGCTGGCTGAGGCCGCGGCCGCGCCGGCGGTCGGCGCGGTGGACGCCGCGGGCTGAGAGGGCGCGGACGCGCCACCCGTGCAGGCCACGAGCGCGAGCGTGACGGTCACGACGAGGCGGGCGCAAAGCGGCCGGCACATGGCAGTCTCCTCGCGCGGGGCGGGCCTGCAACCGAGCAATGGCGCGGCACGGCGGCCCGCACGCTTGCGCCGAGTCTACTACGCGCTGGCGCCGCGGTTCAATCCCGCCGCGGGCTCCCGCTTCCGCGACCCCGCGTGAGCAGGCCTCGGCCACCGGGCAAGACTGCACCCTCGCGCCCACGGCTACGACGCGCGGCCATCGCTCAGCTCAGCTTGCGTAGCCCCTCGCGCGGCCAGGTCAGCGCCAGCAGCAGGACCAGCAGCCCGCTCGCGCTGAGGGCGATGGCGAGCGGCGCGCCGAGCATCTCGGCGACCACGCCCGCCGGCAGCGCCCCGAGCGGGCTCATCCCCTGCGTACACGCCATCCAGAAGCCCATCACCCGCCCCCGCAGCTCCTCCGACACGGTCTGCTGGACCAACGTGTTGCCGAGCGTGAGCGTGGCGGTGCCGGCCGCGCCCACGACGACCAGCACGGGGAGCGCCAGCCCGTACAGCGGGCACAGCGCGAAGGCGAACAGGCCCAGGCAGAGGGCCAGCCCGGCGCCGAGAAACAGGCGCCCCTTGCGGGGCACCTGCCCGGCGACGGCCAGCGCCAGCGCCGCCGCGATCGTGCCGGCGGCCGGCATCGTCAGCAGCAGGCCCAGCCCCTCGGGGCCGACGCCATAGACGTCGCGCGCGAACACGGGCATGAGCTGCGTGTACGACAGGCCGAGAAAGCAGACCCCCGCGGCGGCGAGCAGCAGCGCCCGCACGCTGGCATGTCCCCACGCGTAGCGCGCCCCTTCCCGCACCCCCTCCCAGGCCGATCGCCCCGCCCGCCGCTCCGGGGCCGGCGCCAGGCGGATGCCCCACAGCAAGGCCAGGTTCAGGACGTCGCTCACCACGTTCAGGTAGAAGTTGCCCGGCTCGCCCCAGCCGGCCAGCACCACGCCCGCGACAGCCGGCCCCACCACGGCGGCGCCCTGCCAGAGGATCGAGTTTAGCGCGATCGCCGACAGCAGGGCCGACCGCGGCACCAGGCCCGGCATGAACGCCTGGCGAGCGGGCGTGCTCAGCCCGCGGATCGTGGCGCCCGCCAGCGTGTACACGTAGACGTGCCAGACTTGCACGTGCCCCGTGCCGACGAGCAGCGCGATGGTCGTGTCTGGCACGAGCTGTGCCGCCTGCGCGGCCAGCACCATGCGGAAGCGGTCGACGCGGTCGGCGACGACGCCGCCGACGAGGGATAGCGTGATTAGCGGCAGCGCGGTGAGCGCCCCGGTCAGGCCCAGCGAGGCGGGCGAGTCGGTGAGCGCCAGCACCAGCCAGCCCGTGGCGACGATCTGCATCCACGAGCCGACGTTGCCGAGGAGCTGGCCGATCCAGTAGAGCCGGTAGTTGCGGTAGGCGAAAGCGGCGAAGCGCGGGCGCGCGGTGGAAGCGGCGGGACTGGCGCTCGGGGCCATCCCGCTCATGCTGCGCTCCTGTCCCGCCGGGCCGTCGGCGCCGCTGCTGCCCGGGCGAGCGCCGCGCCCCGGCCGCGGCGGCTCCGCCCGGCCCCAGTGTAGCACGATGGACGCTAGAGGCCGCCCGCTCGAGCGTCGAGCGGGCGGCCTCGCCGAAGCATCCGGCGAAAGCTGGGAGGTAGGTCTGGCTGAGCCAGACCTACCTCCCAGCTTTCGACACCGGCTTAGAGCTTGCGCACGGCGGCTAGGACCTGGTCGGTATGGCCGTCAACCTTCACGTCGGGGAAGATGTCGCGGATCTTGCCTTCTTTGTCCACGACGTACGTGGTCCGCTTGGCCGTGCCGCGCTCGCTCTTGATGCCCAGCTCATCGACCAGGCGGCCGCCCTGATCGGAGAGCAGCGGGAAGCCGCTGCCGCAGGCGACCGCGTGCTTCTGGTTCGCGCTGGGGTCGTCCACGCTGACCCCAATAATCTGCGTGTCGAGCCGGTCGAACTCGCCGGCGCGCCGACCGAAGTCGGTGGTCTCCATCGTTCAGCCAGGCGTGTTCGCCTTCGGGTAGAAGAACACCACCAGGTTCTTCTTGCCGCGGAAGCTGCCGAGATCGAGCGTGCCGCCCTCTTGCGTGGGGGCGGTGAACGCGGGGAACGGGTCGCCTACCTGGACCGCCATCGCGTTACCTCCGCTACGGGTGCTGGGGCGCCGCCGCGCCGTCAACGGGGAGTATAGCGCACCCTAAGCCCGCGCACCGGGCTCGGGCGGGCGTTTGACGTAATTTAATGTCCCCCAAACCCCGGCCGGATGCTTAACGCTGCGGGTAGGCCGGCGCCAGCACCTGGATGCCCTCGGTCCGCTCGATGTGCCGCGCCAGCAGGAACTTGTTCTCCACCGCCTGCACGTCGATGCCCTTCAGCCCCGGCTGCACGCCCGGCTCCACTCGCGCCGCGACGAACGACAGCTCGTTGCGCGCGAACGCCGCCGCCACCTCGCGCCGGAAGTCCTCCACGCTGTCCACCCACACCGCATGCGGCACCCCGGCGCCCTTCGCGATGGCGACCAAGTCGGCGTTCGCGCTGTTCGCGTTGCGCCCGCCGCCCGACGCCTCGTACACGCCGTTCACGAACACGCAGTGGATCAGGTTCGGGGGCCGCTGCCAGCCGAGCGTCGGCAGCGACGACAGGTTCAGCAGCAGCGCGCCGTCGCCGTCCAGCACCAGCACCTTGCGTTGCGGCAAGGTCAGCGCCAGCCCCAGCCCGATCGACGAGCATAGCCCCAGCGTGCGCACGCGCAGGTTCGCGTCGCTCGGCCGCACGTTCGACCATTCGAGCGTGACCCCGCCCGCGCTGCTCACGCTAATCGCGTCGCCCGCCACGTCCGCGATCGCCTTCAGACAGTCGTAGCGCTTCACGGCCTCCCCCTATACCGCGAGCACGGGCCGCGTCAGCAGCACGGCCACCGGCCGCATCGAGTCGGACGCCGTCACCTGCGCGCCGGTGATCGTCGGCACCACCTCGTGCGCCTCGCGCGGCACCCAGTAGCGAATGTTTAGCGCCTGCAGCACCGGCTCCGTGTACTGACCGACGGTGGGGAAGAAGCGGTCGCCGATGTCGCCCGCGTAGTAGATGAGCAGCACCATCGGGATCTCGTACATGATGGCCGTGCTCACCAGCGCGTTCGTGGCGACGAACAGGCCGCCGTTCTGGATCAGCATCGCGGCGCGGCGCCCGCCGTAGAAGGCGCCCGTGCAGATGCCCACGCCCTCTTCCTCGCGGCACACCGTCACGGTGGTGAAGTACGGATCGTTCTCCAGCAGCTCGTGCAGCCGCGCCAGCTTCAGGTCGGGCAGCACCACCAGGAAGTCGATGCCCGCCTGCTTGAGCGCGTCCACGATCAGCTCCGGTCCCGCGACCGGCGCGCTGTCGGCGGGGGCGGTGCTCGTCGAAACCATGTCGTTCACCTCCGTTGCGTTCAGGCGTGCCGCGCGTGCAGCCGGCGTCCACCGGCGGCGCGCGCCGGTCGCGGCGCCTATCTGGCCGGCGCCGTCTGTTCGAGGCGGTAGAACGCCACCGCATTGCCGCCCGCCACGCGCGCCTTGTCGGCCGCGTCGAGCGGCAGCGCCCGCACGTGCGCCACGGCGTCCGCCATCACGCGCGGGTCCCAGCTCGCCGGGTAGTCGCTGCCCAGCGCCACGCGCTGCACGCCCAGGTTCGCCACCGCGCACGCGATCTCGCTCGGGCCGTACCAGAACGACGGCGCGGTGTCGAACAGCAGCTGGTCCATCAGGCGCTGGTACGGCACCTCGGGCGCCTCGTTGATCAGCGCGCGCGGGCTGTGGAAAAAGCGCTTCATGTTCACGAAGAAGGCGCCGCCCAGGTGCGGCATGACCATCCGCAGGCCGGGGATGTCGGCCAGCAGCCCGCTGTAGAGCAGGCGGACCGTCACCAGGCAGTGGTCGAGCGAGCGTCCGAGCGTCCGCGCCAGGTCGTACTGCGCCAGGCTCCGCGTGTCCGGCGGCGCCCCCGCCGCGTGGACGTAGACCGGCATGTCCAGCTCGGCTGCCTTGCGCAGGAACGGGTGGTATTCGGCCTCGTCCGGGTAGCGGCCCTGGAAGTTCGTCGTGATGCAGACGCCACGCAGCCCCAGCTCGCGCCCCGCGCGCTCCAGCTCCTCCAGCGCGCCCGCCTCGCCGAACGGCGGCACGTGCGCCATCGGCATGAAGCGGTCAGGATACTGCCGCTGCAAGTCGGCCGAGGCGTCGTTCATCAGCCGCGCCGCCCGCAGCGTCATCCACGACGGGAAGCACGACGACGACAGCAGCGCCAGGTCCACGCCCGCGGCGTCCATGTCGCGCAGCTGCACGGCCGGCTCGCAGTAGTGCTCCGGCTCGATCGTCATCACCTGCACGCCGTCGGGCTGGTAGATGCGGCAGAGCCCACTGTCCAGCCGCTGCACGCGGTAGCTCTCCGGGACGTACTCCTCGAGCCGCTCCACGAGCGGGCGGGGCATCCAGTGGTGGTGGGCGTCGACCACCGGCCCGCCGAGGCCGGCGTCCTGTTGCGGGGTCGAGTCCGGGTGCGCCAAGAGCGCCCTCCTTGCGCCCGCCGCCGCGGGCCGGGGAATGCGGTCGCGCCGATTCTAAACCCCGCCTGCCGCCCGCGCAACAACCGCGAGCCCTGCGAGTAGGGCCGCCCACTCCCGGCGCCGCCTGGCCCCTGTCGGCTATCGGCCTGCTGATCGCTGACGACTGATGGCTACTCCGGCACGCGCCCGATCTCGTCCAGCACCTCGTTCACCAGGTCGGTGGCCCAGAGCGAGGCGAACTGCGCATCGGTCACCGGCTCGGGGATCAGCCCCTGGTCGCGGAAGAACTGGTAGCAGTACATCATGGCGTCCTTGTTGGGGAGGCCGTTCGGGTTCAGGCCGGGCAGCCCCATCTCGTGGACCGTCGCCGCGTCGATCTTGGTGTGCTCGGCGATCAGCTCGTCGATGCGCGCCCGCGTGATCGGGCTCGGCCGCCCGGCCACGGCGTCGATGTAGGCCCGGCTCGCCAGAATGTAGGCGGCGGCGAAGCCCTTCGCGGCCGGGCGGTTGGCGATGAACGACGGCGCGAAGCCCAGCGTCGAGATCTGGAAGTTCGGATACATCTGGTCGATGCCCATCACCCGCACCGCCGAGCCTTGCTGCACCGCGCGCGTCAGAAACGGCTCGGTGATCATCGCCCCGTCGATCGCGCCGTTCGCCAGCGCGGGCACCATGTCCGGGAAGTTCAGGGGCTGGATGACCAGCTCGTCGAGCGACGCGCCCGCCCGCTGCATGCCCGCGGACAGGGCGCAGGCGCTCGTCGTCCCCTTGCCCGGCGGCGTGAAGCCGATGTTCAGTCCTTTCAGGTCGCTCAGCGTGTGGCCGCGGCCCGCGTCGTACACCTCCTTGCGGATGGCGAGCGCCTGATCGCCCTGCCCGGGCGGGAAGCTGCCCTTGTCGAGCACCGACTTGATCGGCACGCCCCGCGCGATCGCGTTGAACCCGGCGGGGTTCGCGGCCAGCGAGCCGACCTCCAGCTGGTCGGTGGCCAGCGCGGGGATCATCTCGGAGGCGCTGCTGAACGGCACCAGCTCGAAGTCGATGCCGTGCTGCTGGAAGTACCCAAGGTCGTCGGCGACGAACAGCGCCACGTCGCCCGCCACGAGCTGCGACCCGAACCGGGCGTGCGTCAGGTTCGCGGGCGCGGTGGCCGCGGCGGTCGGCGCCGCCGGCAGCTGCGCGGCTGGAGCGGACCCAGCGGCCGCCGGGGGTGCCGCGGGCACCGCCGCGGAGCCGCCCGGCGCACTGGCGCCGCTCCCGCAGGCACTCAGCGCCAGCGCTCCGCCCACGAGCAGCCAGCGGAACACGCTTGAACCACGCATCGGGCCACCTCCAGGCGGACAGTCGTAGCAAATTGCGTGCTCGGATGATAGGCGGTCGCTTCCACCGCTCGCAATTCGTTCCGAGCGCCTGGCCAGACGGCCGCGTCGCGCCAGTCGGCCACGAGCCGGGTTTCCGGCACGTTTACTCGCGGCAACCTGGTCGGCCTGGCCGCTCCACCGCCCGCGTGCGCGCCGAAACGGACGAAGGGACGCGCCGCGGCAGCGAGCGGACGCCCACGTTCGAGGTGAGCGGGGAAAGCGTGGCTGACGCCGCGCCGGAGCCGCTTGGCGCGGCCATCGAGCGCGCCAAGAGCCGCGCGCGTGGCTGAGCACTGCCCGTGGAGCAAGACCGGCTGACACCTGACAGCCGGTGGCGCTGGCTCAGCGCGCGGCGCCGCCGGCCGGCCGCAGCCCGTCGAACAGCTCGGCCACGCCGACTCGCCATTCCTCCGCGTGGCACGCCAAGCTGCCGGCCGCTACACTGAGGTCGGGAGGTGTTGCGCGGTGCCGACCAAGGAACAGATGCTCAAGGCGATCGCCGATCTACCTGCCGATGCGACGGTCGAAGACGCGATGGAACGGCTTTACCTGCTCGAGAAAGTCGAACGGGGGATCGCTCAGGCAGACGCGGGGCAGGCGGTATCTCAAGAGGAAGCGCGCCGCCGCATGGCCCGGTGGCTCGCGTAACCTGGACCGACCAGGCGCTGGACGATCTCGACTCCATCTGCCTGTTTATTGCTCGCGACGCTCCCCGCTACGCCGAGCTATTCGCTGGCCGCGTGTTTCGGGCAACGGAGTGGCTGGCGCAGTTCCCACAATCTGGTCGCGTCGTCCCGGAACTCGGGCGCAGCGACATCCGTGAAGTCGTCGTTCAGAACTATCGGGTGATCTATCGCCTTCTGCCCGACGAGGTGCAGAGTCTGACCGTCCATCACGGCGCACGACTGCTCCGCGACCCCGAGCGCCCGTAGACCGCCCCGGTGTCGAGGAGTGACGGTTGCAACGATGTTTCGCCGGCACTCCGCGCAGAAGGTTTGCAGGATACGAGACGCCGCGGCCCAGCTCGCGCAGCCGCGCTAAATCGATTCCGGCAACCGCTCCAAAGCTGCACCCGGCTAACGGCCGAGAGCAGCGGGCGCCGGCTCAGCGCGCGGCGCCGCTCGGGGGGCGCAACGCGTTGAACAGGTCGGCCACGCCGATTCGTAGATCGGGGACGACTGCGCCAAAATCGATCTCGCCGCTAAGGTCAAGGGTGATGGGGGCCGCGCCCGGGCGAAAGATGCGGACCGGCTTGGCTCGCGGGCGCGGATCGATCAGCACGGCGAGCCGAACGCCGTGCGCGACGTACCATTGGCACCGCCGGGCCAGAGCCGGCGCGCTCTCGCCCGGCGAGACAATCTCGATCGCGACGTCGGGTGGTGTGCGGCATTCGTCCGCTAGCTCCCCTGACTCGTCGAGCGGCAAGCGGTCCCAGGCAAACACGGCGATGTCGGGCACGTGCGAGGCACCGGCAAATGTGGTGCGCAGCTCCGGCAGAGCCATCGCCAACCTGCGAGATTCGGCAAACACCGCGAAGCGCGTGACCAAGATGCCCCGCAGGCGGCTGTGCTTCGGCCTGGGCGCCACCTTCTGACTCACTCCCCCGTCGCTGTGATACTCCAGGGCGGGTTTGGTCTCTGGCAGCGTCAGGAACTCCGCGAGGGTGAGATGCTGCCGCGCGATCGCCATGCCCTACGTCCTCCGCCTAGCCCGGTCACAGCATAGCCCAGCCTCGATCGTGTGACAACGCTGCGTTACTCGCGCCGCACCTGCACGATGATCTCCGTCTCCACCGGGATGTCGTCGTTCAGCTCCGCCGCGCCCAGCGCCAGCCGCGTGTGCTTGCCGCGCTCGCCGTATAGCTCCACCAGCAGGTCCGACTCGCCGTTCGCCACCAGGGGCTGCTTGTTGAAGCCCGGCGCGCTGTTCACGTGCGCCACCACCTTCACGATGCGCTCGACCCGGTCCAAATCGCCCAGCGCGGCCTTGATCGCCGCCAGGTGGTTCAGCGCGCACAGCCGCGCCGCGTCGTACGCCTGCTCGACCGTCAGATCGCTGCCCACCTTGCCGCGATACTTCAGCACGCCGTTCATGCGGTTCGACACGCCGCCGACGAACAGTAGGTCGCCTACTTGTACGGTCCCCACGTAATTCGCCACCGGCTTCGGCGGGTCGGGCAGCTCCAGCCCCAGCGCCGCCAGCTTCCGCTCGATCTCCATCGCTCCACCCCTCTCCTGCCGCGTCGCGCGCAACTGCGCCAGCCCTCGCGTGCGGCGCCCCAGTCTAGCCCAGCCCCCACCGCGCGGCCAACCGGACGGACCTACCCCCGGCCCCCCTCCCCATGCGGGAAGGGGAAGGAGGACAGCGCCCGGCTGGCTCCCCCCTTCCTTCCCAGGGAAGGGGGGCCGGGGGGGTTAGGTCCTTCCCTGCTATCATGAGCCGTACCATGAGGTGCCCGAGCCGCCGAAAGGATCGCGCCGCGATGATCTACGACGTCGAGTTCAACTCCTCCACCCAGTACCCCGCGCCCAGCGTCGTCGAGCTGGCCCAGCTGGCCGAGGCGCGCGGCTTTGCCGCCTTCTGGGAGGGCGAAGCGAACAACATGGACCCGATGGTGCTCCTCTCGGCCATCGCCGCGCGCACCCGCACCCTCCAGCTCGGCACCGCCATCTACCACGTCTTCGGCCGCAGCCCGGTGACCCTCGGCATCCAGGCCGCCACGCTCAACGACCTGTCCGGCGGCCGCTTCCTGCTCGGGCTCGGGCCGTCCAACCCCCGCATCGCCTCGTGGCATGGCGCCGCCTTCGACCGTCCGCTCCGCCGCATCCGTGAGTACGTCGCGGTCGTGCAGGCCGTCGAGCGCGGCGAGAAGGTCGAGTACCACGGCGAGACCTACGCGGCCAACGGCTTCAAGCTCTCCTGGCGGCCGCGCTACCCCGCCAGCCCGCTCTACCTGGCGGCGCTCGGCCCGCAGATGCTGCGCCTCGCCGGCCAGCTAGCGCGCGGCGTCATCGTCAACATGGCCGACCCGCCGCAGCTCCGCAAGCTCATCGCCGGCATTCGCGCGGGCGCTGATGCCGCCGGCCGCGACCCCGCCGCGGTAGAGATCGTCGCCAAGGTGCGCTGCGCCCTGAACGCCGATCGCGAGGCGGCCCAGGTGCCGCTCCGCAAGGTTCTTACGTTCTACAGCCTGGCCGACTTCTATCGTCGTATGCTCGCCGACATGGGCTGGGGGCCGGAGATCGAGGCCATCTACGCCGCCTACCGCGAGGGCGGCTTCAACGCCGGCATGGCGCAAGTCACCGACCGCATGCTGGCCGAGCTACCGATGGTCGCCGCCACGTCGGTGGACGAGATCCGCGACCGCGTGCAGCCCTACGTCGAGGCTGGCGCCACGCGCATCATCATGGCGCCCGTGCCTTGCACCGCCGACGTGGTGCCCGAGATCAAGGCGTTCGTGGAAGCGTGGTAGGCGCGGCGATGAGCGGCGTCGGGCGCCTCCCCGGCCCCGGCCGCTGGCCGCTCGCCGTGCGCGCCGGCCAGCTCCTCTTCCTGTCGGCCCAGCTCCCCGTCGATCCGCACACGGGGCGCCCGATCGAGGGCTACGACGACCTCCCGCCCGCCGGCCGCTGGCCGCAAACGGGCAGCCTCCTCGTCGACGCGCTCGAAGAGCGCATGGCGGCCCAGGTCTGGTGGCTGTACGACCGCATCGGCGCCGCGCTGACGCAGCTTGGCTCGTCGCCCGGCGCGATCCTGCTGCTCGGCGGCTGGGTGACCGATTTCCGCCAGTGGCCCGTCATGAACCGCATTCGCGCCCGCACCTTCGGCCCCGACCGCTATCCGGCCTGCACGACCTTTCAGGTGCCGTGGGTCGGCGCCGCCGGGGCCGTTGCCGCCTTTGAGGCGCTGGCGCTCGCGGACGGCCCGCTGCGCAAGGAGCCGCTCGGCTCGGTGCGTCAGGTCGGCGCGTACATCCCCGGCAGCAAGGTGGGCTCGCTCCTCTTCCTCGCCGGCGAGGTGCCGGCCGATCCCGAGCGGGGGCTCGTCGTGCGCGGCTACGCCGACCTCGGCGCCGCGGGCCAGGCGCTCGCGACCGGCCAGATCGGCGCCGACGGCTGGGAGGGCCGCATCCGCGCGCAGGCGTGGTACGTCTACCAGCGCCTCGCCCGCCTGCTGGCGGAGGGCGGCTCGTCGCTCGACCGCGTCGTCAAGCAGAACGTCTACCTGCGCGACCCGCGCGACTACCCCGCCTTCGAGGGCATCAGCCGCCAGGCGTTCGGCGGCGCCCTGCCGGCCACCAGCGTGGTCACCGTCGACGAGTACGGCCACCGCGCCTTCGCGGTCGAGGTCGAGCTAACCGCCGTCGCCGCCGACGCACCACCGCCCGCCCGCGTCGAGAGCGAGCGCGTGCCGATGCTCGGCCCTGGTATCCCGCTCGCTGGGCGCGCCGGGCCGCTCGTCTTCTTCTCGTCGCAATTGCCGGTCGACCCGGCCACCCGCCGCATCGTGAGCGATGCGGGCGCCGGCGGCCCGGCCGCCCTCGCCGCCCGCCAGGCAGCGCAGATCTACGACAGCCTGGCGCGCGCACTGGACGAGCAGCGCCTGGACATGCGCCACCTGGTCCGGCAGGTGATCTACGTCGCCGAGCCGGCGCTCGTCCCGGCCGTCGAGGCGATCGCCGCGGCCGCCACCGCCGGCGCCCCGCCTGCCACGACGCTCGTCCAGGTGCGGACGCTCTGGCCGGCGCCCGCGCTCGTGCAGATCGAGTTCACCGCCTACGTCGGGGACTGACCCGGGTTCTGGAGGCAGCCATGCTCCGCACCGTCGACGCCGACTCGCACGTCGAGGAGTCCGAGGCGACCTGGGCGCATCTCGACGCCGAGTTCGCCGACCGCCGCCCGCGCGTCATCCGGGTGCCCGATGCCCCCTGGCTCATGGGCTTCGACGCGCTCTGGTGGATCGACGGCCACACCTACCCGCGGCCCCGCGGTCACGGCGCGTCGATCTACTCCAGCCCGCCGCTCTCCACGCGTGCCCGCGGCAAGCGCTTCAGCGTCGAGAGCCAGTCGCTAAGCGACCTCGACGCCCGCATCCGCGACCTCGACCGCTTCGGGCTCGACGTGCAGGTGCTCTTCCCCACCGTCTTCCTCGAGCCGCTGAGCGCCGACGTGCGCTTCGAGGCCGCCCTCATGCGCAGCTACAACACGTGGATCGCCGAGCGCTGCGCCGCCAGCCGCGGTCGCCTCAAGCACGTCGCTGTCCTGCCGCTCCGCAGCCCCCACGACGCGGTCGCCGAGACCCGCCGTGCCGCCGAGCAGGGCGCCGTCGGCCTCGCCGTCTTCGGCACCGCCGGCCAGATGCTGCTCCACGACCGCGCCCTCGACCCGGTCTACGCCGAGGCGCAGCGTCAGCGCCTGCCGCTGTGCGTCCACGTGGGCTGGAGCCACCCCGGCCTGAACCAGAGCGCCGACAGCATCTACAGCGCCCAGTTGCTCGGCTTCACCCTGCCGGTCCTGATGGGCTTCTTCAGCATCGTCGGCGGCGGCGTCCTCGACCGCTTCCCCGACCTGAAAGTTGGCTTCTTCGAGGCGGGCATCGGCTGGCTGCCCTACTGGATCGAGCGCATGGACCACTACTTCCACGTCGACGCCCCCGGCCCCATCAGCGCGCTGCCCGCGCGCCCGCCCAGCGAGTACCTGCGCGGCGGCCAGCTCTACTTCACCTGTGAGGGCGACGAGCGCCTGCTGCCGCTGGCCCTGGAGCTGGTGGGCGACGACCAGGTGATGGGCTCGGCCGACATGCCGCACGCCGAGCTGCGCGAGAACACGATGGAGGAGATCCGCGAGCGGACCGACCTCGCCGAGCCCACGAAGCAGAAGCTGCTCGCCGCGAACGCGGTGCGCTTCTTCAGCCTCTAGCCGGCCCCGAAGCCGTGCCCGGCACCGTGCCGCCTGGCCCGGCCAATTCCCGGCAGGGACAGGCCCCGCTGGGAGCGCGGGCGTCTCGCCCGCCCGGTCGGTGCAGCCCGTGCCCGCGCGGCGGCTGAGCCAGCGGCGCTGCCAGGCCAGCGACGTAGTAAATGCCTCCCGGCGCGGCGACTGAGCCCCGGCACACAGACGATCCCCCACCTGCCTCCCAGGCGGTTGCTAATTCGCCTCGGCGCCTATTCTGGCACGGTCATGATCGAACAGGTACAATTGCGCTCAGCCACCGCCACCGCCCGGCGGCCGACCAAGGTGCTCTGATGAGAGGAGGCGACACATGCGCTCATCGCTCCTGGCTGAACTGGCAGAGCAGGTCGCGGAAACCGCGGCGGCGGTTGTTGCGAGCGGGGCGATCTCGGGCAATGGCCACGGCAACGTGAGCATCCGCATCCCCGACTCGTCGGAGATGCTGTTCACCACGGCACCCACGCTGCACGGCTTGACGCCGGACATGGTCGCCCGTGTGCGCCTCGACGGGGAGGTCGTGGAAGGAGACGTGCCGCCGATCAATAAGGCTGTCATCGACATGCACACCGCTATTTACGCTGATCACCCCGATGCCGGCTGCGTGATCCATACCCACTCGCCGTACGCAACGGCGTTCGCGGTGGCGCGGCGCCCCATCGACTGCTGGATCGAGGCCCTGGCGATGTTTGGCCTCGCGGATGGGGTGCCGGTAGCCGGTTACGGTCCACGTGGATCGCAGCAGGCCGTCGCCAACATCCGTGCCGCGATGTCTCCCGGGGGCTGCGCCGTTCTCCTCGCAAACCACGGTGTCCTCGTGTTCCATCGCACGCCGTCCCAGGCCGTGCTGGTAGGGAGCATTGTGGAGGAAGCCGCCCACGACGCGATCAATGCCATGGCGATCGGCGGCCCCATGGCCATCGAGCCGGAGATGCGCGCGGCCGCGCTGCAACGCGCGGTTGCGTTCGGGGTCCCGACCACGTAGCGGCCGGGAATGTCGCTCCGCCCGACTGCCCCAATGCCGCGACTCGGGCAGACTTTGGGGACGGCCCGCCGCTGCGGGCCTACTGCGGCAGGCGCCCCAGCAGCCGCGTGATGTGCGCGTCCACCACCTCGGGCGCCTCGACGGCGCTCAGGTGGCGCACCCCGGGCAGCACCACGAGTTCCGAGCCGGGGATGCGGCGGTGCAGGTCCTCGGCCATCGCCGGCGGCGTCGCGTAGTCCTCCGCGCCGACCAGGACCAGCGTCGGGCAGCGAATGGTGTCCGTCTTGCGGCGCAGGTCCATCGCCCCCAGCGCCCGACAAGACGCCGCGTAGGCCGCCACGTCGTTCGCCAGGAATACGCGCCGCGCCTGCTCGACCAGGTCCGGCCGCTCGGCGCGCGTGCGATCGGCGAACCAGCGCGTCAGCTGGAAGTCGAGCAGCGAGGCCAGCCCCTTCTCCTCGGCGGCGCGGGCGCGCGGCTCCCAGTCCTGCGCCGCCGTCTCGCCATACCAGCAGGTCGTGTCGGCCAGCACCAGCGCCTCGACGGCCTCCGGGTGCGCCGCGGCGAGCGCCTGCGCCGCCATCCCGCCCATCGACAGGCCGATCACGACCGCGCGCTCGACACCCGCCGCGCGCAGCACGCCGTAGAAGTCCTCGCCGAACTGCTCCACGCTGTATGGCCCCGGCGGCTTGTCCGAGGCGCCGTGCCCACGCGCGTCGAACGTCAGCACGCGGTAGCAGTCGGCGAAGTCGCGCTCCTGCGCCGCCCACAGCGAGTGGTCCATCCCGAGCGAGTGGGCGAATGCGAGGGTGCGCCCGTCCCCGACCGTCTGGTAGTACAATTGGACGCCGTCCACCTGTGCCTGCATCGCGTACTCCCTCTGGGCGGCCGCCGCGGTCCGCGCGGCCCCGGTCGCAGCTCGCGGGGGACCGTCGCTCGACGCGCGCTGCGCCCGTCCGAGCCCCCGTCAGTATACTAGGCCAGCGCGGCGCCGCCCCATCGACGCGCGCGGAGGCGTCCCGTGTCCGACGCAGCACGCCCTGTTCCCCGGCCGCTGCCGACCGCCGCTCGCGGCGGCGTGATCGCCGCCGCCACGGCGCTGCTCGTGCTCTGGGGCCTCGGCCTGAGCGGCGCGCTCGGCCGCGACGCGACCCAACTCTTCGGCGATGCGGCGCCCGGGCTGCTCGCGCTCGCCGCGGTGGGCTGGCTGCCGGCGCCCGCCCCGGCGGCGCGAGCGATCGCCGTCGTCATGCTCTACGTCATCGGCCTCGGACTCGCCGCGCTCACGCTCGGCTTGGCCGCCATGGCGCTCGGCGGCGACCGCGGCGTGGCGGCGGCCGGCGGCGCGCTCGCCCCGCTCGCCCTCGGCCTGATCGCCCTGCTACTCGCGCCGGCCCTGTTGCTGAGCGGCGCCGTGCGCCGGGCGCTCGCGCGCTGGCTGCCCCTGCGGCCCGACGTCTTCCGCCACTGGGTCGGCCTCGTGGTGCTCGTCTGGTTCACGCTCATGCCGCTCGCGCTGCTGCCGCTGCTCGGCGGCCAGCCGCCGCTCAGTGCCGTGGTCGAGCGCCTCAGCGAGGAAGACCTCGCCTACTCGCCCTGGACCGAGGTCGCCAGCCTGCTCTGGACCGTGCTGCTCTGCCTCGTCGGCGCCGGCTTTCCCCTCGCGCGCGATGGCGCAGCCGCGCTCGACCGGCTCGGTTGGCGCTGGCCAGGCTGGCGGCGCGTCGGCATCGGCGTTGGCCTGTCGCTCGCGCTCGTGGTACTGATCGTCGGCGTGGTGGCGCCGCTCACCGATGCGGCGCTCACCGCGCTCGGCGTGCCCGACACCTCCAGCAGCTACTTCGAGAAGCTGATCGGCCCGGTCGACGTGGGGGGGGCCGTCCTGCGGGCAGTGAAAGCTGGCATCACCGAAGAGCTGGTGTGGCGCGGCCTCGTCCAGCCGCGCTACGGCCTCCCTCTCGCGGCCCTCGGCTTCGCGGCGATGCACGGCTTCCAGTATGGCCCGGGCAGCCTCGTCGTCGTTCTCGTCGTCGGCATCTGCTTGGGGCTCGTGCGGCGCTGGAGCAACACCACGGTCGCCGCGGTCGTCCACGGCGGCTACGATCTCTGGCTCTTCCTCACCGTCGCGCTCGGCTGGTTCAACTCTTGACCAGAGGCTACACTCGCCATCCGTCGCTACCCGGCACGCGGCTGTGGCCGGGCCGGCCCGACTCGCGTAGAATCGTAACGGGAGCCGGAGCCAGGCGTGGCCGCGCGGCCCGCTCCCGCAGCCCGGTTCCGCGCGGGCTACGTCGACACCAGGAGGCAGCGATGACGGCGGTCGTTCCGCAGACGCCAGTGAAGCGCCTGTTCATCAACAACGAGTGGGTCGAGGCGACGGGCGGCCGCACGTTCGAGGATGTGAACCCCGCCACCGGCGAGGTGCTGGCCCACATCGCCGAGGCGACGACCGAGGACGTGGACCGCGCCGTGCGCGCCGCGCGGCGGGCGTTCGACGAGGGCCCGTGGCGCACCATGCCGGCCGTCGAGCGCTCGGCCCTGCTCCGCCAGGTGGGCGAGTTGATCCTCAAGCACAAGGACGAGCTGATCCGCCTGGAGAGCCAGGACAACGGCAAGCCGGTGCGCGAGAGCGGCACCCTCGACGTGCCGCGCTCGGCGTCGAACTTCATCTTCTTCGCCGAGTACCTGACCAAGGTCACGAACGAGTGCGTGCCCGTCGACAACAAGTTCCTCCACTATGAGACCCGCGACCCGGTCGGCGTGGCGGCGCTCATCACGCCCTGGAACTTCCCCATGCTGCTCGGCACCTGGAAGATCGGGCCGTGCCTGGCCGCGGGCAACACCTGCGTCATCAAGCCCGCCTCCGTGACGCCGCTGACCACGCTCGCCCTCGGCGATATCGTGGCCGAGGCTGGCCTGCCCGAGGGCGTGTTCAACGTCATCACCGGCCCCGGCAGCACTGTCGGCACAGCGCTTGTCTCGCACCCCGGCGTCGATCTCGTCTCCTTCACGGGCGAGACGACTACCGGCCAGGCGATCGTCGCGGCGGCCGGCCCGGGCCTCAAGCGCGTCTCCTTCGAGCTGGGCGGCAAGGCCCCGAACCTGATCTTCAAGTCCGCCAACCTCGACGAGGCGGTCGCCGGCTCGATGCGCTCGGCCTTCTTCAATCAGGGCGAGGTCTGCCTGGCCACCCCGCGCTTCTACGTCGAGGAGTCGATCTACGACGCCTTCCTGGACAAGTTCGTGGCAGCGGCCCGCGCCCTCAAGATCGGCGACCCGCTCGACCCGGCCACCGAGATGGGCCCGCTCGTCTCCCAGAGCCACTACGACCGCGTCATGGCCTACATCGAGCAGGGGCGGGCCGAGGGCGCGCACCTGCTGATCGGCGGCCAGCGCCCGCCCGGCCTCGACCGCGGCTACTTCCTGGAGCCGACGATCTTCACGAACGTCGACAACCAGATGGTCATCTGCCGCGAGGAGATCTTCGGTCCCGTCGCCACCATCCAGCCGGTCAAGACCGAGGAGGAGGCGGTTCAGCTCGCCAACGACACGCCCTACGGCCTCGACGCGACGATCTGGACCAACGATCTGCGTCAGGCGCACCGTGTGGCGGCGAAGCTCGTCGTCGGCACGGTCTGGGTGAACTGCTGGTTCGTCCGCGACCTGCGCGTGCCGTTCGGCGGCGCGAAGGCCAGCGGCATCGGCCGGGAGGGCGGCAAGTACAGCTGGGACTTCTACACCGAGCCCAAGAACGTCTGCATCGCCCTGTAGCCGCCGCGCGGCGCCAGAAAGGGAGGGTCGCAATGCCAATCGTGCACATCGAGATCCTCGAGGGCCGGCCGGCCAGCAAGAAGCGCGCGCTCATCGAGCAAGTCACCCAGGCGGTCGTCAGCTCCCTCGACGTGCGGCCGCAGCAAGTGCGCGTGCTCCTGCGCGAGGTGCCGCACGACCAGTGGGCCGTCGGCGGCGTCCCCATGTCTGAGAGCGCCCCCGCGCCCGCCGCCGACGGCCGCTAGCGGTTCGCTGCTCGCGATGCTAGCTGAAACCCGTATGCCCGGTAGGTTGCCGCGAGTCACGGCGGTGCAGGTAGTTCGCGCATTGCTGTAGGGGACCCGATGCATCCTACAGGGCCTCGCTATGGACGGCGAACCTGTCCCCGAGGAGCGGGACGCGCCCCAGCTACTCAAGGTGGCCGTCTAGGCGGAGCGACGCCGGAGCGTCAGGGAGGTGAACATGGCCGCGACCGATACCAGCCGGGCACCAGGCTCGGCGCTGCGCCAGGACGTGCAGGAAGGCCTGCTCGCCAAGCTCGACAAGACCGCGCGCATCAACAAGCTGATCTTCGAGGTGCGCCTCGACCCGGCCGCCCGCGAGCGCCTCGTGGCCGACACCGAGGGCGTCATGGCGGCCTACGCGCTGTCCGAGGCCGAGCACGCCGCCGTCCGCGCCCGCGACTTCAAGCGCCTCATCGAGCTAGGCGGCCACCCCTACCTCGTCGCGCAGCTCTCGCGCCTGCTCTACGGCACCGCCAACAATCGCAACACCAGCACCGCTGCCGAGATGCTTCGCCGCTCCGTCGTCGGCGACCAGTGAGTCATTACAGATGATTGGCGTAGCGCCTGGTAGGGGCGGGTTTCATGCCCGCCCGCGGCCGTCCAGGCCGCAGTTTGGGTGACGCTTGACCGTTCCCAGTCCGCGGGACGCCATGCAAGGACTCCGCGGCATCGCGCAGTACTCAGCACTGGAGGACGTATGGGCCAGCTAGTAGGCGTATTCGCCGCGTCGCACGCGCCGGGGCTCACCGGCTGGTTCGACGATGCCGAGGTCGGACAGCGCGAGCGCGTGCTGGCGGGCTACCGCGCGCTCCGCGAGCGCCTCGAGGCGGCCGCGCCCTCGGTCGTCCTCATGATCTCCAACGACCACCTGCTCAACTTCCCCGTCGACGCCGCGCCGGACTTCGCCGTGTCGCTAGCCGCCGAGCACACCGGCCCTGAGCCGTGGTTTGAGTCCTGGCTGAACCTGGCCCCCTACCGCGTCGCCGGCCATCCCGACCTCGCCCGCGCCCTTGTCCGCGAGGGCTCGCGCGCCGGCGTCCAGATCCAGCCGGTCGACCGCCTGCGATTCGACGACAACTTCTCTGTGCCCTTGCACCTGCTCACACCCGAGCTGAACGTCCCGCTCGTGCCCGTGACGATGAACTGCGTCGTCCCGCCGCGGCCCAGCCCCCAGCTCTGCTACGAGGTCGGCGGCGTCTTCCGCCGCATCGTCGAGGAGCACCTGCCGGCCGACGAGCGCGTCGCCATCGTGGCCACCGGCGGCCTCTCCCATGAGCCAGGCGGCCCGCGCTACTTCGCCGTCGACGAGCAGTGGGACCGCTGGTTTCTCGACCTCCTGGCCGAGGGCAGCCCGGAGCTAGTGCTGCGCGAGGTCACGCTGGAGAAAATGGAGGCCGGCGGCGCGGGCGGCGCCTCCGAGGTGCTCGCCTGGCTCGTGGCGATGGGCGCCGTCGGCCGCCGCCCCGCCAACGTCCTCGCCTACGAGGCGGTTGTTCCCTGGCGCTGCGGCATGGGCGTCGTCGCCTGGGACTAAGCGGCCGGCCCAGGCTGGTGTGGATCTTTGGCGAAGCCAAACATCCACACTATCCCTGGCCGAGGGCTTAGGTGCAGCGCCCCGCGCGACGACGCGACGGCGGAAAGGAGCCGGCAGTGGAGTTCTACTCGTTTCACCTGATGCCCTGGCCGTACCTGCCCCCGGATTTCGACGAGAAGTATTCGTCAGCCTGGGTGACGTGCCCGAACGATCTCTACGATCCCGAGCGCGGGACCGCCCTGTACACGCGCTACATCGACGAGCTGGCGCTGGGCGACGAGCTGGGCTTCGACGGCGTCTGCGTGAACGAGCACCATCAGACCGCCTACGGCCTCATGCCCGCCCCGAACCTGATCGCTGCCGCGCTCGTTCAGCGCACCAAGCGCGCCAAGATCGCGCTCATGGGCAACGCCGTGCCCCTCCGCGACCATCCGCTCCGCATCGCCGAAGAGGTCGCCATGCTCGACGTGATGAGCGGCGGCCGTATCATCTCCGGCTTCGTGCGCGGCATCGGCTGCGAGTACCACTCCTTCCACCTGAACCCGACCTACTCCCGCGAGCGTACCGAAGAAGGTATCGACCTCATCCTGCGCGCCTGGACCGAGCCGGGGCCGTTCAGCTTCTGGGGCAAGCATTATCGCGTCCGCTACGTGAACGTTTGGCCGAAGCCGCTCCAGCAGCCCCACCCGCCCATCTGGCTGCCCTCCACCGGCAGCGTCGAGACGATCGAGTGGTCCGTCCAGCGCCGCTGGCCGTTCGTCCGCACCTACGACACCCTCGACGCCATCGCCGCCATGTTCCAGTGCCTGCGCGCCCGCGCCAACGAGGTCGGCTACGAGCCCGAGCCCGAGCAGATCGGCTGGATGCTCCCCATCTACGTCGCCGAGACCGACGAGAAGGCGCGCGAAGAGGCCGCCAAGCACGTCCAGTACCTCTTTGGCTGGCTCAGCAAGCGCCCCTTCGAGTTCACGCTGCCGCCCGGCTACATCTCGGCCCAGTCGATGGTGCGCGGCCTGGAAGTCGCGGCCACGAAGACCGGCCAGAGCCGCAGCTACGACGACCTCCTCGACCTCGGCATCATCTGCTTCGGCAGCCCCGAGACCGTGCGCCAGCGCCTCGCCGCCGCGCACGAGCGGCTGGGTTTCGGCCGCCTCGTCGGCCTGCTCCACTTCGGCAGCCTGCCCCACGAGCTAACCGTCAAAAACATGCACCTGTTCGCGGAAGAGGTCTTGCCCTTCGTCCGCGCCCTCGGCCCCGCGAGGCCCGCGGCCAACGACGGCGCCAACGGCCGGGCCAGCGCGACGACCGTGGCCGCCGAGGCGCGCTCGTGAGCGCCCCGGGCGTGCGCGACGAGCGCCTCATGATCGCGGGCACCCGCGTGCGCGTGCAATCGGCCGGCGACGGCCCGCCGCTACTGTACCTGCACGGCGCCGGCGGCGTCTCCTGGCTGCCCGGCCACACCGCCCTCGCCGAGCATTGCCGCCTGATCGTGCCCGAGCACCCGAACTGGGGCGAGGACGAGCTAGCCGACGGGCTGGAATCGATCGAAGACCTGGTCTACTTCTACCTCGACTTCCTCGACGCCCTCGACCTCGACCGTATCCACCTCGCCGGCCACTCGCTGGGCGGCTGGCTGGCGGCCGAGATCGCCGTCGCCCATCCCGAGCGCCTTTGGACGCTCACGCTCATCGACGCCGCCGGCCTTTGGCTGCCCGACTGCCCGATGCCCGACCTGTTCGCCCTCTCGGCCGCCGAGACGGCCCGCCTCGGCAATTACGACCCCGCCGTCGGCGAGGCCGCCATCGCCGCGGGCGCGACGCCCGAGGCGCGGGCGGCCCAGGTGCGGGCGCGCGCCGCCTTCGCGCGTATCGCCTGGAATCCCTACCTGCACAACCCGCGGCTTGCCGTCCGTCTGCGGCGCGTCCGCCTGCCCGCGCTCGTCGTCTGGGGCGAGGAGGACCGCATCATCCCGCCGGCCTACGCCGACGAGTACGCCCGTCTCTTACCGGACGCGCGGGTGGTGCGCTTCCCTGCCTGCGGCCACTCCCCCGCCCGCGAGCGGCCGGCCGCCCTCGCCGACGCCATGCTCGCCTTCCTCCGCGACCGCGCTCCAGCGAGCGCCCGTCCCGAATGACCTAACCCCCCGGCCCCCCTTCCCTTCGAAGGAAGACGGGAGCCGGCTCGGCCTCGTCCCTCTCCCCCTTCCCGCGTCGGGAGGGGGCAGGGCGAGGGGTCTAGGGGCAGAACTGGTGGGCGAAGTGGATGCCGAACGCCCAGCTCAGGACCACCACGATCACGACGGCGAGGAACGTCCGATAGTCCCGCGAGGTGTACCAGCCGTGCTCGTGCGCGAGCGTCCAGCGGGTCTCGCCCGCCGTCCAGCCACCGGGGGAGTCGTGGCGCAGCCGCGCGGCTAGGTCCTCCGCCGTGTGGCCGGGCGATCGTGGGCCGCGGACCTCCGATGGATCGGGGTAGCCCAGCTTCGCGCGCACGGCGCGCATCAGCCGCCCCAGCAGCCAGCCCGTCAGCACCAGCGCGGCGGCGAGCAGCACCGTCCCGAAGCCCGCGAGCGCCGAGATGCAGTCGGGCGCCAGCGTGGCCAGCAGGATTGCGCCGAGGAGGTCGGAGCCCGTGTCCATCGCTTCGTTCTCCGCGAGGGCAGCATACCACGCGGCGGTCCGCGCCGCGAGCCCTGGGCGATCATGCCTCGCGGTCGCGGCGAACCGCGCCGATCGCCCGCGCCGCCGCCGCGCAGCCGTCTGCCCCGCCGCGCGGCGACGGGCTTCCCGCCCGCGTGGTGTAGCCTAGTACTCCGTCACACCTGAAACGCTGGGTAGAGATGCTTGAGCTTGATCCGGGCATCGGCCGTGGTGAAGCGCCAGTCGATCCGCTGGCCGGCGGCGTTGCGGGCGGCGACCCAGGCCGCGACTTCCTG